>Ga0206991_10090_pt2 | contig 24789 bp, 22 predicted proteins | sample Alteio_BWMinCont_9_FD_153286 | JGI IMG/M metagenome (GOLD analysis project Ga0206991, IMG submission 153286) | Enriched cells from forest soil in Barre Woods Harvard Forest LTER site, Petersham, Massachusetts, United States -... | ecosystem: Environmental > Terrestrial > Soil > Temperate forest >...
TCTACACCGCGCTCAAGCTGGGAGCGATGACCGTCTTTAAAGATAATCTAGGTCTGTTTAATCCAGCCTTCAAGGAAATGAAGGATCTTCCGGGCGACGTAAGCCCGGACAGTCCCGTCACCCCCGCCGGATCCAGATCGTCGTTATCCATCGCCTGGTTGGTGAAATAGGGTTCCCAATCGCGTAGCGCCAGGTAGTGTTCCTGATCGTAGCGGCCAGGATTATTGGCCCCCTCAACGATCAGAAAGCCGAACATTCCGGTATAACTGCCACGGTGCAAATCGTCCATCGACATGGTGTGGGTGTGATACCAGCGTGTGCCGGCCGGAGTGGGCGTGAATTGATAACGGCGGCTTCCATGCGGAGGCACGGGAGGCGTGCCTTCCTCCTCCGATCCATCCACATCGGAGGGAATGAGCAGTCCGTGAAAATGCACAAACTCCGGAACGTCGGTGTCATTGACCACGTTCACGCTAACCGGCACGCCCTCCTTCATCCTCAGCAGAGGCCCCGGCGAGGCGCCGTTATACCCGATTGTGCTGACGATCCGATTGGGCGCCAATTCCACCGTGACCGGCGCGATCTGCAGCGTGAAATCGGTCTTGGCTACATCTTCGGAGCCGGCCGGCGCCAAAAAGGATTGCGGTTGCTGGCCCCCGAGCCGTCCACTGGCTGTCACCGCCCCGGCTAACATCAGAAAATTACGTCGGTTCATGGGAAATGACTATGGTAACGCCCCTCGGCAGCGGAGTAGGTTAGAGTGATAGTTCACGTGAAGACTCTCAAAGAAAAATGGTTCTGGTATTCCGTCGCTTCGGCATTTTGTTGGGCGGGTTTTTCGATCAGCGCCAGGTTCGGGTCCAATGAGCTGCCGGCCAACATGATGCAGTTCGTGTCGGCGTTCGGCTTTCTGGCGTTCGGAATTGTCATATTGGCGGCGCAACGATTCCGCTTGGAACCCAGCAAAAAAGGCGCGATCCTTGGAACCATTGCGGGCGTGTTGTTGGGCGCCGGAGGCGTCGCGCTCTACGCCGCTTATCGCGGCGGCTCAAATACCGCGGTGGTTACCACGGCGACCTCCTTGTATCCGATGTTCACTGTGGTGCTCGCAGTTCTGTTTCTGCGCGAGCGAATCACTGTCCGGCAGTCTATCGGGATGGTATTTGCGGTAGCCGCGATTGTGATTTTGTCTTTATAGCCCCATGCACGCCTGGCTGTGGTTTTCGCTTCTGGTATTGCTCTTCTACGGCACTTTGGGCGTGGTGCAAAAAGTGGCGACCAACCTCATTTCGGCGGAAAGCGCTCTAGTATGGTCCGCCGTCGGTTTCATGCTGTTACAGCCCATCCTCTACAGTGCTCCGTCGCCGTTTCACTACACTTGCGGCGCTCTCGGGTGGGCGCTGGTGAATGGCGTGTTTACTGGCCTGGGGGTCTGGACGCTGATGGCGGCGATGGCTGTGGGTGGCAAAGCGTCACTGGTGCTGCCGATCTCGGCGATGTACCCGCTGCTTGTCGTGCTGGTGGCTCCCATCGTATTCCACGAATCGATTACGAGTCTCCAGGCAGTGGGCGTGGCTTGCGCGCTGATCAGCGTCGTGCTGATATCGTCCGACGCGCACGGACATTAGTACATCGCCTCGTGGCGCACGCTTAAGCGTACTGTGTTTGCACTCATGCGAACACGTCTTTGCTCGGGGGCCCGAGGCGTTCACACGAGTGTGAACGCGGCACGCAAGAGTGCGTACGCCACACGGTTAAAAACAAAAGAGGCAAAGTTGTTCGAAGAGCAGATTGGCGGCCAGCAGAGAAGTGAGCTCCGCCGAGTCGTATTGCGGAGAAACCTCCACCAGGTCGCAACCCACCAGATTGAGATCTTTCAGGGCCCGCACCAGCCTGAGAATCTGATCGCTCGACAGCCCTCCCACCTGCGGGGTTCCAGTGCCGGGCGCAAACGCGGGATCAACCACGTCGATGTCCAGCGTCAAGTAAGTTTTCACGTCGCCGAAGCCTTTTAATTTCTCACGCACCAGATCCAGGCCCTGCTCGTGAAACTCCTCCGCCGTGATCATCTGGATGTTGTGCTCGTTCGAATAGTCCATATCCTCGGCGCTGTAAAGTTGCCCCCGCAGCCCAATTTGCAGGATATGAGACTCATCGAGAAGATTTTCCTCGATGGCTCGCCGGACCGGCGTTCCATGCGAATACTTCATGCCCCAGTATTGGTCCCAAGTGTCGGAGTGCGCATCCAGCTGAACCAGCGCAACGGGCCCATGAGCGGCGTGAATGGCCCGCAGGATTGGAAGCAGGATGGAATGATCTCCCCCTACGCACATCGGAACCGTGCCTGCCTCCAGCACCGGTTGAAGGCCCTTGGTAATCCTGTCGTAAGTGTCCTCAATAGAAATAGGATTTACGGAAAGATCGCCGCAGTCGGCTACCCGAAGATGCGAAAACGGGCTTACTTTTAACACCGGGTTGTACGGCCGGATAATGGCCGATTGATGGCGCACGTGGCGCGGGCCCATCCGCGGTCCGGTGCGGTAGCTGGTGCCTCCATCGAAGGGAATGCCGAGGATCGCGACATCCAGACGATTCGGGTCCGGAATATGAGGCAGCCGGAAGAAGGTGGAAATACCTGCAAATCGTGGGTACTCCAACGCATTCACCGGTGTCGGGAACGGCTCCGCCAGGCTCTTGAGGCGTCGGGTGTGGGTGGAGATCGAATCGAAAGGCATGGGGAAGTTTAGCCACATTGCCGGAAGTAAGTCAACGGACAACATTTACCCCTTGACAGGCTGACGCAGCTATGCTGGTTTTCCAGCATGTGCTGGATTTCCAGCATACGAAAATGCGAAAAGACGCGAATCTCAAGCTCAGCCGCCGCGAGCGGCAGATCATGGACATCCTGTTCCAGCGCGGCTCGGCGTCGGGCTCGGAAATCCTGCAGGCTCTCCCCGATCCCCCCAGCTATTCAGCGGTGCGAGCCGCCTTGCGAGTGCTCGAACAGAAGGGGCACATTCGCCACCAGATGCAGGGCCTGCGGTACGTTTGGAAACCGCGTGTCGCGCGCGAAAGCGCCCGCCGATCGGCTCTGCGGCATTTAGTGCGCACGTTCTTTGAAGGGAGCGTCGAGCAAACCGTGGCCGCGCTCCTCGATCAGAAGGATGTGAAGCTGGGCGGTCGCGAGTTGGCGCGTCTTCGGGACCTGATCGACAAGGCGGGAGCGCCATGATGTTTCTGGTCGAATGCGCCTTACGGGTGACCGCTGTATTGGCGCTGGCGCTGGCTGTGACCCTGGTCCTCAGGCGCTCTTCGGCCGCCTTGCGTCATGTTGTCTGGGTCAGCGCGTTTGCACTCGCGGCCATGACGCCGTTGGCGTTGCCGGTGGGGCCAAGATTGGTTTCGACGCGCCTCCTCGCGCTGGTCCCGGCTGTTGTGGAAGCACAGCCGGCGCCGGCCAAAGCGCACCCGGTTACACTCTCCGAATGTCTGCTTTTCGCGTGGGCGATCGGCGTGCTGGTATGCGCCATTCGAATGGGTAACGCCGCTCGCCAGATTCACGCTCTTCGTAAAACCGCGATCCTTCTCCATCCAGCCGAAATTGCCGAGCGCGGCGGGCTGCCATTGGAAGCCCTGGTCGGCGCACAGATCGGAGAAAGCGATTCGGCCGCCGTGGCCATGACCTTTGGCATTCGAACGCCTTGGATTCTGCTGCCGTCCGAATACTACGCCTGGAGCGGCCCACGGCTTCGCGCGGTGCTGCTGCACGAATTGGAGCACGTGCGCCGGCGCGATCTTCTGGTGCAGTACCTCCCGCTCGCCCTGTGCGCTCTGCATTGGTTTAACCCGCTGGTGTGGGCTGCGCGTTCCCGTATGATTTGCGAAAGCGAGCGCGCCTGTGACGATGCCGTGATTCGAAGCGGAGTGGGTGGCTCGGATTTTGCCCGTGACCTGCTTGAAATAGCTCAATCGCTGCGCTTGAAAGGAGCACTGCCTATGTCCCTTGCCATCACAACCAAACTGGAGCGGCGCATTGCCCGCCTCCTGGACGCGTCCGCTAATCGCACCCCGCTTGCGGGGAAGCGCGCTGTCATAGCAACTCTTGCTGCCGGTGTGCTATTCGCACCGATAGTGTTGATCCGCGCCCAAGACCACGCGCCGGCGCCGGCCGCCGCTGCACCGGGAGCGCCGCAGCGCATGAAGGTGGGCGGCAACATCCAGCAACCCAAACTCATACACCGGACCGACCCGGTGTATCCCGAGTCCGCCCGGGCTCAGGGGATTGAGGGCTCCGTAGTAGTGGCGGCAACCATCGGGACGATTGGCAATGTCGTGAACGCCCAAGTCATAAATTCCGCTCCGCCCGAGCTGGCTGCGGCGGCGCTAGAGGCGATTCAGACCTGGCAATATGAACCAGCGCTCCTGGACGGCCAGCCGGTGGAAGTGATTACTCAAATCACGTTGAATTTCCGCCTGAAATAAGGCGCGCGACTACCCCGGATCATTTCTTGTCATCTTCGCCCACGGCCGGGTGGGCTGGGGTGTAATCGTCTTGACAGGGGGCCGCTTGCGGAACGGAAGGAACGTCGACCAGGATGGTGTTGGTGGTCAGCGTACCGGTCCACGGCACGCCAAAGCGCGACCACCGGTCGGACAAATTCGCCTGGAGGGCGGGGGACAGTTCCCGATGCACAAACCGTAACTTGATGTAAACCCTGTGGCCTCGCAGATCGGGATACTTCCTGAACAAAGCGTTGCGGTTCACGGGTAAAGTAATCTCCTCCAACCGCGGCGGCGTCATTTCGCCTCCTGCCGGAATCACGCTGAAAATATCGTTCTTGGGGGTGACGGGACTGTCCGGGCTTACGTCGCCCGGAAGATCCTTCATTTCCTTGAAGGCTGGATTAAACAGACCTAGATTATCTTTAAAGACGCTCATCGCTCCCGGCTTGAGCGCGGTGTAGATGATTCTGTCACGCTCCAGAGGCAGAATCATCGCGCGAGTTCCCGCATTGCGATACGAAACCGTGACGCGGAGCCGAAGAGCCAGGTAGGCTGGCGGCAGGCGTTCAGGATCCAGGCCTCGCACGCGGGCGAAGCAGTAGCTTACCGCGGCGTCCGATGCGATGGCTTCGGGGCTGGCAATTGCTGAGTCCCGAACCGTCGCGGCTGGGGCAAAACAAGAACCGGCGAAGGTGAGTGCGCACACGCGCGCGATTGCGAGTTTCATCGAAACCATCAGATTTCAAGTGTACCGGGAAATTGTTCTGGACATGGACCCGGTGCGCTCGTCTGATCCCGACCCGATTATGAAAAGCCAAGGCAGTTTGCCGAATAAGCGACGCAAAGTGAGAATCTTTGGCCGGGACGAGATTCTCAATGGAACGCTAGCGCGTTATTCACGGTCTGCTTAACCGATCAAAGGACGAGTCTTTCTCGGTTGACTCCGAGCCAGTCCGCAGCCGCTTGCAGGTTATCCCACACTCGTACTTCGATGCGAGGTGAATTCAGCAACTGTTCATACATACGCGCGATCTCGAAGGCGAACGCATTAGTTGCCAAGAAAGCAGACTTGACGTGGACAGTGTTCGGGTTGAACTCCCGTCGGCGCACCGCTAAATGGAGGACCTCCTCCGGCCAGAGCTGAATATCGTCCAGAAGAGTGAGGTCACAAAAACGATTGAATCCCGTCTCCACTTGCTCCTCTTTGAGTTCGATGAACTCGACGATTCTTTCAGCCGTCTCGGCGTCGAAGATGCCCTTAGGCCGAGCAACCAAGAGTGCCTCACGTGGGATCATATAAACGTCGAACACTATCTCTTTCCCTCCTCAAGCCTCGGGCCTTGGTCCGTCTCTCTCTCTCTCTCTCTCGCATCGTGCTCCGCCCGTCTCGATAAGTGGAGCTTCATCGAACCGGGGGATTCGGGATTCCTTAGTTAGCCTCTCTGGAGACACCCCTACTCGCGGAATTCAAAAGCATGATGACGATTCCCAGGTGCCTGATTCAGAATCCTTCTGTGCCGAAGTTCCGAAGCTGATTCCATGGCGGTGTCGGGCCGATGTGCCAGAAACCCGGCAGACTCAGAACCGCGAAATGTTCCTTAGGAACTTCTTCGATGAACTACCTGGGAAGTGCCGACGGGTAAGTTGATTAGGGAGTTGTGAACGGTGCATGACGGGCCAACGTCTGTATTGTCCCCTAGCGGCGGAATGTGAGAACCTTTGGCTGGGCACGATTTCTCAAAAGTACGCATAGCGCGATACGGTACTTGGCCCCATTTTCCGACTCTCCGCGATAGACTTGTTTGATCATCATGTCGTTGGCTGCAGGCGAGAGACTCGGCCCCTACGAGATCCTCGCGCCCGTCGGCGCGGGAGGAATGGGCGAGGTTTACAGAGCGCGCGATACTCGTCTGGACCGCATCGTCGCGATCAAGGTCTCCAAGACTGAGTTCAGTGAGCGTTTTGAACGTGAAGCCCGGGCAATCGCGACGCTGAACCATTCGCACATCTGCCAGCTTTACGATGTGGGACCAAATTATCTGGTGATGGAGTACATCGAGGGTGCGCCGCTAAAGGGGCCGCTGCCACTCGGCCAAACACTGAAGTACGCAGCCGAGATTTGCGATGCAATGGACGCCGCGCACAAGAAAAACATCACTCATCGCGATTTGAAGCCCGCAAACGTACTGGTGACTAAAGTAGGGGTGAAGCTACTGGATTTCGGACTGGCCAAGGTAGGGACGCCGCTGCAGGCAACCGAAGGCACCCTGACCATAGCGCTGACGGGCAAGGGCGAAATTCTTGGAACGTTCCAGTACATGTCGCCCGAGCAGATCAATGGACAAGAGGCCGGCCCAGAGAGCGACATCTTTTCGTTCGGCCTGGTGCTGTACGAAATGCTCACCGGCAAGCGCGCGTTTGAAGGCTCAACGCCGGCCAGCGTGATTGCAGCGATTCTGGAACGCCCAGCGCCGTCGGTGGCGGACGTGGCACCGCCGGCGCTCGATCGGCTGTTGAAGCGGTGTCTGGAAAAAGATCCGGAGAATCGCTGGCAATCGGCGCGGGATTTGAAGGCCGAATTAGAGTGGATTGGTAAGGAGCCGGAAACCGCTCCCTTGGCCCCGAACGGGGCTTCACGGTCACGGCTCGGAAAGATGTCGCGGTTCGGAGAGGTGGCGTGGGGGGTTGCAGTGGTCGCGTTGGCTCTCGCTGCGTGGGGCTGGTGGCGCGCCACACGTCCCGTCGAAGAGCCGCGCGTCCTCAAAATGTCCCTCCTTCCCCCTGAGAAGTCGGCATTGCTCGGCGACATCCCCGCAGTTTCCCCAGACGGGCAGCGGGTTGCCTTTGCGGCTTCACTTGAGGGCAAGGCCAGTCTGTGGGTGCGCGATCTGGGATCTCTCGAAGCCCGAGCGTTGCCGGGGACCGAGGGCGCCAGTCTCCCGTTTTGGTCGCCGGACAGCCGTTTCCTTGGGTTTTTCGCGAACGGAAAGCTGAAGAAGACGGAGGTAGCGGGCGGACCGGTGCAGACGCTCTGCGACGCTCCCGCAGGCCGCGGCGGCACATGGAACCGAAACGATGTGATCGTATTCGCTCCGGAGCTTCTTGGTGGTTTGTTCCGTGTTCCCGCGGCGGGCGGAACACCAGTGCCGGTCACGGCGCTCAGTGAGCAGGAGCCCTGGGATCGATACCCTTGTTTCCTACCGGACGGTCGCCATTTCATTTACGACGCGTATGACCAGAGCCGGAAAGCGTATATCGTCTACGTCGCCGACCTAGAGTCCAAGACCCGCCGTGCGCTGATGCCGGCAGCGTCGAACGTAGTGTATGCCTGGCCCGGATACCTGCTGTTTCTTCGTGACCTGACGCTGATGGCCCAGCCATTCGACGCCGCTAAACTCCAAACCACCGGCGATGCGGTCCCGGTTGCCGAGCACATCGGCTACACAGCCATCGACGTGCGGGCCTTCTTCTCCTCGTCGCAAAATGGCGTTTTGGCCTACCATTCATCCGGCGCGTTGGGCATGGCGATCAATTCGCAACTGACCTGGTTCGACCGGTTCGGAAAGGTGACGGGAACAATAGGCGCGCCCGGCGGACTGACCGGAGCCGCCATTTCGCCCAATGGTAACTCGGTGGCAACCAGCCGCCTGGATCCCCAGACGGGTGTCTTCGATATCTGGCTGTATGATCTGGCGCGCGGAACGAATTCCCGATTTACGTCCAACTCTCCGTACAACACCAACCCGGTCTGGTCTCCGGATGGCAGCCACGTCGCTTTTTTCGATGGCACTTTTGTGAATCAGAGGACCACGAACGGCGCGGGGCAGGACGAGATCCTGGATAGGAGCACGCGTTTGAAAACTTCGGTTGATTGGTCGAAGGACGGCCGCTATATCATCGAGCAGGCTCGAGCCGACTCCAAGACGGGTTCCGACATCTGGGTGCTGCCCCTCTTTGGCGATAAAAAGCCCTTTCCTTATTTACAGACCAATGCCAACGAAGCTTCGGCGAAGTTATCGCCCAATGGTCAGTGGCTGGCGTATCAGTCGGATGAGAGTAAGCGAAACGAGATCTACGTGACCTCGTTTCCTCAACCGGGCGGAAAATTGCAAATTTCGACCAGTGGCGGCAGCTTCCCGGTATGGAGCCGCGATGGAAAGGAACTTTTTTACGTTAGCGCGGACGGGAAGATGACAGCGGTAGCTGTGAAAACCGGTCCGAAATTCGACGCCGGGGTTCCCAAACCCCTATTCGAAGTTCGAACGGATTTGGCTGCTTTCGGATCTGTTTACGACGTCAGCAACGATGGCCGATTCCTGATCCCGGTGCCGGTCGATCAGGGCGCCACAACGCCGATCACCGTAGTGGTGAACTGGCAGGCGGGATTGAAGAAGTGAATGTTTGAACGTTGAATACGAAAATCCAAAACGGAAATTCCAGCTAGTATGAAAATCGCTCTGCTTCGTCAGCCTGCCTCTCTTGCCGCGGTTTGCGCCGCTTTTCTTACGCTTGGTCAATCCCAGCCGCCTGCGCTCCAGGAGGGATTCGTCGACGTTCCTGGAGCGAAGATCTTTTACAAGGATTCCGGCGGTCGCGGTGTGCCGGTTGTTTTTCTCCATGCGTTCACTGGCAGCGCCGATGTTTGGGAGCATCAGATCCCGGCCTTCACGCGCGCAGGTTACCGCTTCATTGCCTACGAACGGCGCGGGTTCGGCCGCACCGTGGCCGATGCGAATGGCCCTGCTTCCACTGGCGTCGACGATCTCCTCACGCTGGCCGATCGCTTGAAAATCGACAAATTTCACATCCTCGGGACAGCCGGTGGCGGATTCGTCGCACTGGATTTCGCGCTAACGTATCCACAACGCCTCCGCAGCTTTACCCTCCTTTGTAGCCAAGGCGGTGTGCAGGATCCCGATTTCGCAGAAACCATCAAGAGGATTACTCCGGACGGTTTCCAGAACATGCCTGCCAGTTTTCGCGAACTGTCGCCATCTTATCGGGCTGCCAATCCAGAGGGTGTCGCCCGCTGGACCGAATTTGAAAGCAAGAATCGCGCGCCCGAGGCCGTCCGCGGTCCAGCTCAGCCTGCTAAGAACCGGGTCACTCTGGCGATGGTCGAGGGAATTAAGATTCCGACGCTCGTGATCGCTGGCGATGCCGATCTCTATGCGCCCCCGGCCCTCATGCGCCGCATCGCGGATCGCATCAAAGGCGCTCAGTTTATCGCGATCCCGGACGCAGGCCATTCGGTCTGGTGGGAACGGCCCGACCAGTTCAATCGAACCGTGCTGACGTTCATCGCCAAGCACTGATGTCGTATTCCCGGTCGGGGCGCGCCGGACCCTTTGCGCTTCTGATACTCTTCTAGTGACGCCGGTAGTTATCCTATGAAGCTGGTGCGGTCCATCTTAGCCATTCCACTCCTGCTTTTGCTGCTCGCGATGCAAGGGGGAGGACGGTACCAGTTCGGCCGCCAGCGCGATTACTACTCCGACGGACCGCTCGTACCCTCCGAGTTCTATTGGAGCCGGCTTCAGTACAACTCCGGCTACGCCAACGGCGCAAGCTTCGGATATCGACGTTTTTACGGCGGTTGGTCCAGGGATTATCCCAAAGCCGACAACGACTGCTTGATCGCCCTGCGGCGTTTGACGCGCATCAACTCTCCGTCGCCTCTGAACGTTGCCGATCTCGAAAGCGATCATCTCTTCGACTACCCTTGGATCTACGCCGTCGACGTCAACACGTGGACCTTTACCGACGAGGAGGCCAAACGCCTGCACGATTATCTTTTGAAGGGCGGTTTCCTGATGGTGGACGATTTCCACGGCACCGACGACTGGCAGCATTTCATGGCCGGCATGCGCCAGGTGTTGCCCGACCGTCCCGTTGAGGATCTCAAGGATCAAGACGAGATTTACCACGTCCTCTACGACATCAACGAAAAGTTTCAGATCCCCAGCGAGGTCTACGTCAACACCGGGCGAACCTATGAGAAGGACGGCTATGTGCCCAAGTGGCGCGCCATCCGCAGCGACCACGGGCGCATCATGGTAGCCATCTGCGCCAACATGCATCTCGGTGACGCCTGGGAGTGGGCGGACAGCCCGGAGTACCCCGAGAAGTTTTCCGGACTCGCCTTTCGCATCGTCCTCAACTACATCACCTATTCGATGACCCACTAAAGATGAACAGATTCGATCGTCCTGGCTTCCGAGCCGTGACCGTGAGGGAGCGGTTTGTTCGAATTCTTCTTTAAATATCCGCGTTCGGTGTATGCACGCGGCCAATTTGCTCTCTTGGGGGCAGGGCCGAAGTGGATGCTGGCGCTGCTGATCGTGGCCGCGGCCGTGGCTCTCGCCTGGCTGATCCGTTCGCGCCTCAGGGAAGCCGCACCTGTGATGCGTGGTTGGCGCGCCTGGGTAATCTGGGGCTTGCAGACGCTGTTGGCCGCGCTGCTGCTGGTGCTGTTGTGGCAGCCGGCCATCACTGTCGCCGAGTTGAAGCCGCAACAAAACATCATCGCCGTGCTGGTGGACGACTCGCGCAGCATGGCCATATCGGAGGATGGTTCTACGCGCCAGGCCCAGGCCGTTCAGACGCTTCAAAACGGCGTCCTGGCGAGCCTCAACCGCTCCTTTCAAACGCGTCTTTATCGCGTCGACGCGGTGCCCGCCCGTATTGACGATTTAAAGGACCTGCAACCCAACGCACCCTCCACCCGTATCGGCGACAGTCTCAAGCAGTTGAGCGACGAAACGTCCGACCTGCCCATCGGCGCCGTGGTGCTGCTCAGCGATGGCGACGACAACGCCGGCGGTATTAGCGCGGACGCCATTAGCGCCTTGCGAGCCCGCCACATTCCGGTCCACACCGTGGGTTTCGGACGCGAACGCGCCGCACATGACGTGGAACTGGACGATGTCGTGATTGCGCCCCGCGCCTTGGCGGATTCGCGCCTCGCCGCGAAGATCACCTTGCACCAGCGCGGTTACGCCGGCACCAAGGTCAACCTGACGGTGCGCGATGTCAGCACCGGCCAAGCCAAGATGCTGGCTGCCCGCATTGTCAGCTTGGGACCGGACGCCAACCTCCAGACCGAGACTTTGATGTTTGACATCGGTGGCGCCGGTGCCAAAACGCTCCAGATCGCAGCGGCTCCGCTCCCAGGCGAAGAGAATACGGCCAACAATACCTTGACCCGCGTGGTGAATGTCGGCTCCGAACCACGCCGCATCCTGTACATAGAAGGTGAACCGCGCTGGGAGTACAAGTTCATCCGCCAGGCCGAAGAGGACGACCGCATGGTGCAGATCGTCTCCATGGTTCGCACCAGCGAAAACAAGATCTATCGCCAGGGAATCTCCGATCCTAAAGAGCTGGCGGGCGGCTACCCTTCTCGCGCCGAAGATCTTTTCGCTTATCAGGGATTGATCATTGGGTCGGTGGAAGCCGGCTACTTCACTCCCGGCCAGCAGCAATTAATCCATGATTTCGTGGATCGCCGGGGCGGCGGCCTTCTGCTGCTCGGCGGTCAATTCTCGCTGGCCGATGGCGGCTGGAACGCCACCAACCTTACCGACCTGTTCCCCACCACGCTGCCCACCCAGGCAGGCACTTTTCATCGCGAGGCTGATCCGAAGAACGGCACCACCCATACTACGGCTGAGTTGGCGAAAGCCGGCGCGGACAGCATTATTACGCGCCTCGTGGATGACCCCGCCACGAACGCCGAAAAGTGGAAGAAGCTGCCCTACCTGATGGACTACGAAGATCCTGGCCTTCCCAAGCCTGGGGCGGCCGTGCTCGCCCACATGATTACCCCCGAAGGGAAAACGTTGCCATTGCTGATCACGGAAAATTTCGGCCGTGGCCGCACCGCGATCATGGCTACCGGAGGCAGTTGGCGCTGGCAGATGAGTTCACCGCTCGGCGACACGGCTCACGATTTGTTCTGGCAGCAGCTGCTGCGGTGGCTGGTTTCCGATACCCCTGGCCACGTGACGGCTTCGGTCCCCAATCAGATGCTGCTCGACAATGGCGCCGTAACTCTCACCGCGGACGTTCGCGATCAGCAATACAACCCCGCTCCCGATGCCAAGGTGGAAGCGCACATCCTCGGCCCCAGCGGCGTCAGCGCCCTGGTGGATTTGTCACCGGTGCCCGACAGTCCTGGCCAGTTCCAAGCTGCCTGGTCCGCTCCCAAGACCGGCGCCTATCTGACCGAGGTGACGGCTCAACGCCCCGATCGCGATAGCGGCAAGGTGAAGGAACTGGGCCGCGACGTTTTAACGTTTCAGCGCATGGATGGAGTCGCGGAGAATTTCCATACCGAACAGAATCGCGAGCTTCTGGAGCGCCTGGCCACACAAACTGGTGGACAATATTGGAAGCCCGCCGACCTTGGCAAACTCGCCGGTAGCATCCCATTTTCCGAAGCCGGCGTCACCGTGCGCGAGACCAAGGATCTGTGGGATTTGCCGCTGGTCTTCTTAGTGCTGCTGCTGCTGCGCTTTTCCGAATGGTGGCTGCGGCGGAAGTGGGGGATCGTTTGAATGAGAGCAGAACCAGCGTGTCGTTCAGTTGGCATGCATCACCCCACGCGAACATTCCAACAACCACTGTTCTAAACACGCAAATTGTGCAGATATTCGTAATCGACTTTCATCGCTTCGAGCGCGGGCATTTCTTTGAACGGCGGTTCTTGTTCCACAAAAGTGGAAGCGACGTGCGACTCCTTCGCCGCAGAGAGCACCTTACTGTAGTCGATGCCGCCGTGCCCTAACGCCGCAGGCACCAGCGCGCCCTCGCTTATTCCGCCCAACTTGTTTGTTGGCGTAAAACCCTTCTTGAAATCCCTGATGTGCAGCAGCCTGTACCGATCGGGGAACTTGCGCAGATACTCCACCGGATCGTGCCCGGCGACCGTCACCCAGCCGCAATCCATTTCGAGCTTCACGAGATCCGGGTCTGTCAAACGCAGAAATTCGCCATAGCCGGTCACGCCTCCTTCAAACTTCTTGAACTCAAAGTTGTGGTTGTGATACGCAAGTTGCAAGCCCGCCTTCTTCAGCTGTTCACCGACTTGGTTGAACTGCTCGGCGCTCCACTTGTAGTCGTCGAGCGTTAACGCGGCCAGCATGGCTATAAGGAAGCCCAGTCGCCCGGTTTTCGGGTCGGCATGCACGCGCGACACGTCCGCAATCCATGGCACGGAGACCACCATGTAATGCTGGCCCATGTCCTTTGCAAACTCGATTTTGCTATCTAGATCCTTCAACAAGTCCGGCAGCAGATAATGCCCGGAGGGATTTGTCAACCCGGCCTCATCGAGCATCGGGCGCAACTCCTTCGAGCGTTGTTTCGACGTGGGCGACAGCTCCACTTCCCTGTAGCCCACCGCCGCGACCTGCTTCAACGTGCCGCGTGGGTCTTCTTCCATCTCCTTGCCAACCGTGATCAGCTGCAACCCAATCGGCATCTGCAAGGAGCCTCCTTCCATCCTGAGAGCCTCTCCGCTAAAGAGCGGCAATGCAGCAATTACAGCGGCGAGCTTGCCAAATAGATTTCTGAGCGAATAGTCCGATGTCGTGGCGCTACCACGATTATATGTCAGCTCCCGGGCCTAAGCCCTAAATTCCCGCTGAAGCCGAGCTGAAGGGAGCCATTTACCGCCTTCAACGGACTTCGGCGTCCGTCGCGCCGAAGCTCCCGCCGCTGATGAGACCACGGTCTGCGTTGTAGATGAGCCAGCGGAGGTGTCCACGATCATTTTGGAAGGCCGTGTTCGTCGTAGAGGAGTTCAGCATGACCCACGTAGGGACGCTTGACGTGGGCGGCGGCGCGCCTGATTCCACGAGACCCACTACGCGAGAGATGGCTATTTCGAGTCGAATGTCTGAGTACCTTCGTCCCCAAAAGGACGAAACTCGCCTCCAAGACGGAGGCATCGGAAGAGAAAGGGAACAGAGCGCTTCTCGCTATCCCAACCCCTGACTTACCGCTCTAGCTTTCTCTCTTCGGCTGCGAGAGCTTCGTGGACCAGCATTTTCAGATAGGTGTGATAGCGCAATCCACGTTGGGCGGCCAGCGCCCTCGCCCGGGAAACGTCGTCCGGATCGAGACGGATAGTTGTAGCCGGCGCGACACCAGCTGCGTTTTCTTTGAGATCAAGACTGGCGACAGAACCGGTTCGTAACGTGCCTTCCGCCGCGGCGTCTTCGAAAGCTTTGGTGACTTCGTCGTCGCGGTGGTCGAACCACCACTGGGCTTCCTCGGCTTCGCTGGCGAATTTTGGCAGTTTCAATTTCTCAGCCATGGCTTGCTCCTTTCTGCGCAAGGTAGAGGCGGATCAGGCTCTTGGGTGCGGGGAAAGCGGTGACAACACGTATGCGAGGGTAGCGGAGAGTCGTGATGACCAGCAGGAACCTACCTTGATTGGTGTGTCCGATGCTCGTAAACCGTTGTTCGCCATCGACGGCTTCGGCTTCGATATCGAGCGGATCGTTGTCAATAACCTGTTCAGCCTCCTCGGGCGAGACTTGATGGTGGGCCATGTGATCGCGATTGGCATCGTCCCACTCAAAAGCGAGATCGGAACCCAAGCCCTATTGTAGCTGCAATGGAGTGCGAGAATACGAAGCTGTACCCGTTCTCGATCTCGCCGCGCGCGGCGGCAGGAAGCTGGAAAACATTCCAGACGCGATGATGGACGAGGTGCTGGCGAGGATATCGCCGATATTCGAGTGACCGGGCCGGAACAGGGTCGGCTTACGGTCAGCGGCGTTCAGCTTTTTTCCCGGGCAAACTAGGGCAGCCGTCTCCGCAGACGTCGTTGCAATCGGACGAGACCGTGCGGCGCTGAACGACGTCCCGGCCGTTCGCGTACGTAATGACGCTCGCTATCATAACCGCCCCCGCGGTCGTCCCAGTGTCCAGAATGCATGAACGCACGGGCAACAATCGTCGCTGGGCACCGCGCACTACCGAACGGCTATCGATGCGGTATTCGTCCCGCATCGGATCCGCCGGACCGATGGTGAACGATACGATCTGGCGGCGCCCGGGGTCCACCGTCAGGTTCGCCAGTTCCTCCATTTGATGGCTTAGCGCGTCTTGGATAAACCTACCCTGAGTCGGGTCGAACAGCCAGACGCAGTAAGTAACCCACTTCGCGCCCCCATCTCGCCTCGCCAGTATGTCCGGCAGGCCGTCGAAGTCAAGATCCGTAGCCTTCAAATCGGTAACGAAGCTCTCCGCGTGGTAGTCCATAACGCCTTCAGTCGTGGCCGAATCGACGCCGATCTCGGGTCCCCAGTCGCGAAAAAGATCGCAGGTGAGTGTCTGTACATTGGCTCCGGCCTCGTTCTTCACGACGATTGTTCCAATCCGGCCTGCGGCTGAGATGTCGAGATTGAACTTGGGCTCTCGCCCGGCGCCCCCTATCGAAAGCGTGCTGGAATGCCGCTTGGTATCGGGTGGCGCCGCTACTGCTGCGGGCGCAGCGAATGCTGCAATTAAAACGAAAAACGGTAGGACGCGCCTGCCGGAACGCGTGGAAAAACACAGCCAGATTTCGCTCACACTTAAAAGCATTATAAAACAGCAACCATAAGACACCTATCCCTTCGAGTCGCTTATAATCGGAGTTCCGCGCGTCACAGAGCCGCGCGCGTAAGCGGATGCTCGCGAATAGCTCTTCATGCAACAGCGCTTCCTCGATCCCTCCATCCTCGCCGGCATCTCCGGACTCGATCTGGTCGCCAAGACCGTGGTCGATGGCTTCGTCGCCGGCCTGCACCGCTCTCCCGACTTTGGGTTCAGCCAGGAGTTCGCCGAATATCGTGCCTATAATCCTGGCGACGATCTTCGCCACGTGGATTGGAACGTCTACTCGCGCACCGAGCGTTTATATCTGAAGCGCTTTCGCGGCGAAACCAACAGCGTGTTGACGGTACTGCTGGACGCCAGCAACTCCATGCAGTTTGGCTCCCACAAAGTCAACAAAATGGATTACGCCCGCTACCTCACCGCCTCCATCTTCTATCTGGCGATCCACGATCAGCGCGACGCCGCCGGGCTCATCACCTTCGACGACGAGATCCGAAACTTTGTCCGCCCCTCTACCCGGCAAGGCCAGTTGCATCGCTTATTGGCCGCTCTGGAACAGGCCGAAGCTCGCGCCCGCACCGATTTCGCCAAGCCCATGCGCTACTTCCAGGAGTTCCTCAAGCGCCGTGGCATCGTGCTGATCGTCTCCGATTTCTGGGAGTCGCCCGAGAGCATCATACAAAACATCGAGCCGCTGCGCTATCGCGGCAACGAGGTAGTTTTGTTCCATGTCCTCGATCCCGAGGATGTGCGGCCCCAGTTGAATCGCCCTTCCATCCTGGTTGACAGCGAGACCAAACAGGAGCTCGAAGTGACGCCCGATTACACCAAGAAGGAATATCGGGGAAAAATCGACGCACATCTTGCCGATCTGCGCAATCGTACCTTGGCCGCAGGCATGGGTTACTACTTGTTGATGACCGACCGGCCGCTGGACGCCGCCCTGCGCGAATATCTGACTTTACGCGGAGGCCGCAAATAAATGGGACTGCTCGCGCCCTGGTTCCTGGCCGCTCTGGCGGGGCTTGCGTTTCCGCTCTACCTGCATTTGTTGAAGCGGCAGACCAGCACGCCCAAGGAGGTGAGCTCCTTGATGCTGTACGAGTCGCGTACGCAAAGCTCCACTCGCCATCGCCGGCTCCGCTATTTCCTGCTGCTCTCGCTGCGGCTGCTGTTGCTGGCGCTGTTGATTATCGCCTTCGCCAATCCCTTCATCAATCGCAACGCGGCCGCCCTGGCGAGCAACCGGCTGGTGCTTCTGGTGATCGACAACTCCTTCAGCATGCGTGCTGGAACGCGGTTAGCCGATGCCAAGGATGCGGCTATGACGGTGCTGTCCGGAAAGGGCGCCGCGCGCGCGCAGGTGGGATCGTTTGGTTCTGAGTTGCGGCTGATGACGCAGCCCATAGAGGATCAATCGGCGTTGCGTGCCGCGGTGCAGGCCATTCAGCCCGGCGATGGCCACGGTAACTTCGGTGAGCTGGCGCGCGCCGTGCGTGCCATGGCCGAATCGGTTCATACTCCCATCGAGCTGCATCTGTTCAGCGATATGCAGCGCGCCAACTTGGCCGCTACCTTCGCCGACATGGCGCTGCCCGACAACGTGACACTGGTCACGCATCCGGTGGTCGCGAAAGCCCAACCCAACTGGACGGTGGAATCGGTGGATGCTCCCGGACAAGTCTGGGGCAAGGACGCGAAGCCCGTTCACGTACAAGCCGTGATCTCTGGCTACGGCACTCCCGCCGCCCAACGGGGCGTGTCGCTGGTCGTGAACGGGAAGACCACCGCCACCAAGAACGTCGCGGTACCCGCCAATGGACGGGCCACCGTCGATTTCCCCGCGCTCGAAGTGCCCTACGGCTTCAGCCGCTGCGAGATCAAGATCGACGCCGCCGACGGCTTCCCGGCCGACGACCTTCGCCGCTTTGCTGTCCAACGTTCCGACCCGCAAAAGGCGCTCCTGATTCACAACTATGGCGACAACCGTTCGCCGCTCTACATTGGCGCCGCGCTCTCGGCAGCCGCGCAATCGGCCTTCGCGCTCGAATCCATCAACGTCAACGAAGCCGCCGACCGCAAGCCGTCCAATTACGCCTTCATCGTTCTCTCCGATCTCAACTCGCTGCCCTCGTTACTCGAAAATTCGCTCACCGGATACGTGCGCGCCGGCGGCAGTCTCCTGATCGCGGCAGGCACCTCCGCCGGAGGCCGTTCGCAGATTCCGATTTTCGGCGCACACATCATCGAGACGCGCGACTATACGCGCGTGCCCGATCGTTTCATGGCGGTGGGCTCCAGCGACTCGTCGTATCCTGCCGTGGCCAAGGGCGGCGGTTGGCCAGGCGTGAAGTTTTTCTACGCGCTCAATGTCGATCCGGGCGTGGGTCCAGCAGCCGCGCGCGTGATCGTTCGCTTGGCCGACCAGACTCCGCTATTGCTCGAGAAACGCATCGGCGAAGGGCGCGTGCTGCTACTCACCTCCGGGCTCGACAACCTCACCAATGATTTTCCATTGGATCCCGCCTTCGTCCCTTTCATCGAGCAGACCGCTCGCTACCTTGCGGGCAGCGAACGCCAGGGTGGCGCGCGAACTGTGGACGCTTATCTCGAACTCCGCAATGCCAAGGAACAAGCACAAGGAGTGGAGGTCACCGACCCCGAGGGCAAGCGCCCGCTCACCCTGGGCGAGGCGGCGTCCGCGCAATCGTTCCAGCTCACGGAAGCCGGCTATTATCAGCTCCGCCTTGCCAATGGCCGCGAGGACGAAGTGGGCGTGAACCCCGATCCTAAAGAGTCGAACCTCGATGTGATCCCCGACGACGTGTTGGCCCTGTGGCGGGGCAAAGGAGGTCAATCTTCGGAAAAAGCGTCCGGGTCAAACCCGGCAACGCCCGGTCCGGCATCCCCGAACACGATTCCGCAGACGTTGTGGTGGTACATCATGCTGCTGGTGTTCGCTTCCGCCATTGCCGAATCCATCCTGGCCAGCCGCTACCTGGGAACGCAGCGCGAGGATTCATAAGAATTATGGAAATTCGAAACATCGAAACCTTCCTGCAGTACTTCGACTCCATCCGGGAACGAACCCTGCGGATCTTACGCGTTGTGCCGCCTGAAAAACTGGAGTGGCGCCACGCCGACGGCGTTTTCTCTTGCGGCGATCTAGCGCGCCACATCGCTGCCGTCGAACGGTACACATTCGCTGAGAACGTGCTGGGACGGCCCAGCCGTTACCAGGGCTGCGGGCCGGAACTGGCGGAAGGGCGCGACGACGTGATTGCGTTCATGGAGCGGATGCATCGCGAGACCGTCGAAATGTTGAAGGATCTCACGCCGGACGATCTGGCTGCAAAAGGGCTGAGCCCGCAGGGCGTTCCGATAACAGCCTGGAAGCTGTTGCGCGCCATGGTGGAGCATGAGGTTCACCATCGCGGCGAGATGTACGTGTACCTTGCGCTGCTCGGCGTCGAGCGCCCGCCACTTTACGGCGCGACGGAGCAGGACTTGCGCCGCTATAGCGTGGCTTAGCCGCCCGAGCTTCGGCGCTTGACTGCCCGTCGGCCGGAGTGATGAACTGAAACAGTGCGTTTTCTGCTCGCTCTGGCGGTCATGGCTGGAGCATGGGCGCAGACCAACCATCCGTCCTCTCCCGAAAGCACGGGCCTTCTCCAACAAATCCAGCAGCGTGCCCTGGAAGACCTCGCGAGCGTACCCAACTATGTCTGCGTCGACTCCACCGAGCGGTCCTTGTGGATACCGGGCGAGCGCCAGTTCAGACGCCTTGACCGGGTACACCTCGAGCTGGCGCACATAGAGGGTGCCGACCGGTTCTCCTGGCTCGGAAACTCCGTTTTTCAGTCCAGGAGCCCAACCGTAATGGTCGGCTACGGCGCTAGTTTTGGCGGTGACTTCGCGGACAATCGTGCCTTGATCTTCAAGAATAACTCGACAAAAATATCCTACGCCGGCCCGGTAACCATGGATGGCCGTCCCGCGTTGCGCTATGAATATGATGCCTCTCGCGGGGCCCTGGGCGTGGCCAATGGCAATCGGCGCGGCGTCACGCCGGCACGTGGAACGTTTTGGATCAATCCGGAAACACTGGACCTGTTGCAAATCGATATAGAAGCCTACGCCATTCCATCAGATGTGGCGGTGCGGTCGATATCGGACAGCACAAAATACTGGCGCGTGCTTATCGGCAAAAGCATCGTGCTCCTGGCGCACAACTCCGAATTTCGTTTGACGTACGCGGATGGAACCGCGAGACGAAATGCGTCCGTATTCTCCAATTGCCGGGAGTACACGGCGGACAGCACCCTGACCTTTGGGTCAAGTCCTGCGCCGCAGGTTCCGCCGCCCACCGCGGAAGACTCCCACATCCAGCCAGGTCTCCAGCTTCAGTTGGTTCTCGACAAGACTCTCGACGCAAACGAAGCAGCCGTCGGAGATCCCATTCGAGCCCATGTTCTAAAAGGCGACGGCGGCATTCTCCGTGGCGCTCACGTCTACGGCCGTGTGAATCGCATCGTCAACTTCAACGACCAGATCCCTTTGCCCCGGCCGGAACAGTCTCCACCCACCCTGAAGCAGGAGCTGTGGGGGCGCCATAAAGATGAAGTGTTGATCCAGATCGAATTCTTGCAAATCGAATATCGACGCGGCCGGGTGCCGTTCATAGCCCGGCTGATCGACCTGGAATCACAGCCCGGAAAGCATGACGCAACCATCCCGAGCTTTGGCTATCTGGAGAGCGATGCGGTGGTGAGATACGATCCACCCGGAACCGCAAGCATCTATCTTTCGAAGGAAAGCCCGGCGAAGGAAAACCCGGCCCTCGGGCCAGGAGTCATCATGCAATGGGTCACAGCGCCTGAGCGCGGCACGCCATGAGCCTATGCGTTGCGGTCTATTTTGTGGTGTTCGCCAGGCTGGCGTCTAAAGCTATCTTCGTCTGGTGAAGAGAAGTGGCGAGCGAATCTCTCGATACCCGTCGCACGATGGGCGTTACAAACAAGCGAAACGCTTCGGGGATATCGCGGCTTAATGCGATAGCCTCCAATTCTGCGTACACGCCTCCGTCACGCTCTTCCAGGCGTGTAATGCTGGATAACCGCCAGATCAACCCGGTCCCCTCATCCTCGGGCAAGGTTCGTGCCTCGGGCGTTCCAAATTTAGCGATTTCCTGGATGCGGGTCGTGTTAGAGATGCTGTACAAACGCCGATCGTCGACGCGAAAATAAGACACTTCGCATTCTGTATCCAGCGCCGTCTTCGCCACCACGGATTTGTTCGCAAGACGCATAGAAAAGAGGTCTTTTGCTCCGTCGGTGCTGCGAGACATCGAGTCGATTACGCCAGGGCGATAGATTTCCTTATACCGGTCATAGTCTCGCAAGACCCGCAACATATCGTCGATTTTTGCATTGTGGACAAAGCCCACGCCCATCCAATCGTGGATCAGTCCGGAAGGAACCTTCTTGGGAATATGCTTACCGATGGGTGCGATATGGGCTCCTCCCGCTCGCACAGCTTCTGCAAGATGCGGTTGGTCGTCCAGCCAAAGGAAATGCGCTCCCGGTTGAAGGCGGGCCTGCATGGCGGCGTTCGCGTTTTGAAGATATTCGTCCCAGGCTTCTTTTGTTTCCTGTTTCAGGACTATCGTCCCGGCAGCTAGATTCGACTGGAGGAAGATCAAAAGGACAGCGATTCGATGTTGGTCAGTCATCTTTCTCTCAGGGTACACCGGAGGTCAAGGTCTCGCTACTCGTTCCGCAGTGCCAGCATTGGCTCCACGCTCGCCGCGCGCGAAGCGGGAATCACCGAGGCTAACAGCCCTGCCGCCGAGAGCAGCAATGTGGCCAGCGTCAGCCAAACTGGATCCCAAGGCTGAACGCCGAACAACTCTTTAGTCATCAGCGTGCCTGCCCCCACCGCCGCCGGAATGCCCAGCGCCAGTCCAATGCCTACCTGTGAAAAGGCGCCGCGCAGAACCATCCTCACCACACCTCCGCGATCCGCCCCCAGCGCCATCCGCACACCGATCTCGCTCGTCCGCTGTTCCACCGTATAGGCCATCACCCCGTACAATCCCACCGCTGCCAGCACCAGCCCAAGCGCACCAAACAACATGGTCAGTGTCGCAATCATGGTTTCTTGCTGGAAATCCGCGCTCACCACGTTGCTGTATGGATCAACACTGTAGAGCACAAGATCTGGATCCACGCTGGCCAGTGCCTTGCGCACACGCTCTTCGATGCCCGGCGGATTGCCCGGCGCCCAGATCACGATGTTGTACAGGTAATGCGACCAGATTTCACCGCTACGGAAGGCTGGATCGTCGAACTCCACCGTTTGTGCTTCGGGCACCCAAAACATCGGGCGGATGGGATCCTTGTAATCGTAAGTCATATACCGCATGTCCCTGGAAACGCCCACGACTTCGTAGGTCCCTGAATACTTTATTTTGCTGGGCCCGAAATGCCGCCCGATCGGGTTCTGGTCTTTGAAGAATCTCTTCGCAAACGCTTCATTGATCACCGCCACCTTTCTCGTACGCGCGGTGTCTTCGTCTGTAATGGGCCGGCCACTCACCATCTTTGCGCCGATGGTCTCGAAAAACCCTGGCATTATTCGCACCCAGCCTGAACCTGTGTCTTCTCTAGCCCCAGGCTCCGGCCGTCCCTCGACGCGAATCCCGTCGTTCCAACTGTCGCCTGTCATGGGCGCATAGAGCGCCGGCGCCACCATCCGCACACCGGGCGTCTGCAACAGGCGATCGTCGATTTGTCGAAACATGATCTCCATTTGCTCCGGCTTGTAGTTGCCGAGCATTGGATTAATCCAAGCGATATACCTGCCCTGCGTTTCGAATCCGAAATTCTGGTGCTCCAGATTTCGCAAGCTCTGGCCCAGCAGAGCCGCGGCCGACAGCAACACCAGCGACATCGCCACCTGCGCCACCACCAGCGACTTCTGTGCCAGCGAGCGCCGGCTGCCCACCGTACGATTAGCCCCGCGTAGCGCCTCCACCGGATCGGCATGCGAGGTCATCCACGCCGGGGCTATTCCGAAGACCACCCCGGTTGCGAGCGATACTCCCAGCGTGAAGAGCAGTACCGGCCAGGACGGTGTCGAGTCGATGGGCACATAGTTGTTCGGCCCGCCGATCTGGAATGCAAGATGCAGAATCAGCCGGGTGCCGGCATACGCTACACCGATACCCAAGACTCCCCCCATCATCGCCAGCAGCACAGACTCCACCAATGCCTTCCGCACCAGGCGCGCTCGCGGAGCGCCCAGCGCCACTCGTATCGAGGTTTGCGCCCGATCCTTCAACCCGCGCGCCAGCATGAGATTCGCCAGATTCGCGCAGGCCACCAGCAGCACGCATCCTGCCGCTATCAGCAGCAGCTTTAATCCGTCCTGATATTGATCCCGCATCGCCGCGACCCCTGAGCCGCCGGGAATCAGGTGTAGCGTCTGCTGGCGCCAGAGTTGCTTCTCACCGGGCTCCATATCGGGCACGTGGCTCGCCAGCCAGTTATGGAATTCCACCTTCAGTTTTGCTTCGAGCGACTTCGGATTTACTCCCGGACGCACTCTCCCGATCAAGTCCAGGAAATTTCCATTGGGTCTTTTCAGCCGTGCCGTCGCTCCATCAATCAACAGTTCCGTCGTTGCGGGCAGCCAAAAATCCGGCATGCCAAACCCTGCCAGCTTCGCCCCGTAAAATCCCGGCGCCGCCACGCCGATCACCGTGAACGGATGCCCGTTGATCTGATAACTGGCGCCCGCCACCGAAGGATCGGAGCCGTACTTGTCCTGCCAAATGTGAAAGCTCATCACCGCCACCGGCGGCGCTCCCTCCTGATCGTCCCCATCGGTCATCAGCCGGCCGATCCACGGGGCCACGCCAAGAGTCCGGAAGAAATTTCCGGATACATACTGGCCATTGCGCGTATCCGCCTGCGCCTGTGATCCCGCCCTGCGGACGCCGAGCGGTGCATTGCCGGCCTGCAGCGCCGCTAGATCGACAAATTCGGGCGTGTGCGCGCGAAAGTTCTGGTAGGTCTCCCACGAGAACAGCGAAAAATCGCCATCGTCGCCCTGGGTATACCCTCCCCAGTTGCAGCAACGGATTTTATCTCCGATCCTCCACAGTTCTTCCGGCCTGGTCACCGGCAGCGATTTCAACATCACCTGATGCACCAGCGTAAAGATGGCCGTGGTCGCTCCGATTCCCAGCGCCAATGTGATCGCTGCCGTGGCGGTGAATCCCGGTGCCTTCCGCAGTTGCCGCAGCGCTTCTCGCAAATCCAGCATCAGTTGTCCTCCATCCGGTCTGTCGAATTGAAAGCCACTCTTTCCAATACGAGAGTGTGCCGTCGCCAGTTCCTGGCTCGATGGCCAGCGCTTATCCTCGGGATAGATACGGATCAACCGTCGAGAAGTTAGCAAAATTCCGATATCGGGACGCCGGATTCACCGTCCCTCTCGCACGTCGCCCGTGCAATTGGGGGAGTGGAGCCGCACGCCGAGGAAGGATACGTGTGCTTACTCTTCGAGGATGTCGTAGCGGGGAACGCGCAATACAGCGACACCTTCGGGAGGCGTCCGCAGGGCGGGATCACAGGCGCAGGCGGATACGCGCAATGGCCAGTATGTATC
>Ga0206991_10072_pt1 | contig 24701 bp, 20 predicted proteins | sample Alteio_BWMinCont_9_FD_153286 | JGI IMG/M metagenome (GOLD analysis project Ga0206991, IMG submission 153286) | Enriched cells from forest soil in Barre Woods Harvard Forest LTER site, Petersham, Massachusetts, United States -... | ecosystem: Environmental > Terrestrial > Soil > Temperate forest >...
GCGACAGTGAAGAAACCCGTTACTACGACCTGGCGGAAACCGAGCTCGAAAACGCCTTGAAAATTGCGCCCGGAAGCTACGATGCACAAAAGCTCAAAGTTACGGTGCTATTGGGCAGAAATGAACTCGACGCGGCGCTGAAGCTGGCCACCGATTTGAACCAAAGGGTTCCCGACGATATCGCGTTGTGGGGTTTGCTGGCCGAAATTAACGCCGCCCTCGGCAATTACAAGGAAGCGCTGCTCAATGGGTGCTCGATCTCCGGCCTGGCAGCACGCTGGGATTTAGGGAAGCGGCCCGTCTGCGGGAGGCGTACGGCGATCCGGAAGGGGCGATCGAGTTCTATGAAGAAGCTCGCCGGCGAACGCCTCAAAGCGACGCCGAAGAACGCGCCTGGCTGCTCACACAGGTGGCGAACCTGACTGCGCAAACCGGCGACAAGCAGCGCGCCGCAACGCTCTTCGAGGAGGCTCGCAAATTGAGTCCGGGATCTCAGCTTGCCGTCGCCGGTCTCGCCAGGTTACGGATGGCTGCGGCTTGCAAGACGGCCCCATCTGAGAGTGCGGCCTGCCAGACCGAACTTCCGCGGCAATGAAAGCTTGTGCATTAGCTATTCTTTTCGCCGCCGCAATAGCGTGGGCGCAGACTGTGCCGGAGACTTCGCGCGCCCTCGGCGATCGGCTGGCACATGCTACTACCAACGAGCAAGTCAAATCCCGGGAAGCCTTGCTCGGAAAGTCTCCCGGCGACCCTCGGTTAATCGCCGGACTCGTCTCGGCCTATCTGCAGAAGCTCCGTGAAACGGCGGATTACCGTTATCTGGATCGCGCTTCGCAACTCGTGGACCGTCTGCTGGAACGAGACGGCGGCAATTTTGAAGCGCTTCGTTTCGAGAACGAAATCGATCTGCAGCGTCATGATTTTCGGGCCGTCGCCGAACGGTCGCGGGACATGATTCGCTACAACGCTTCGGATCCCGGCATCTGGGGCAATCTAGGCGATTCCCTGATGGAACTTGGTGAATACGAAAACGCGCGCGAAGCTTATACAAAGATGTTCGGGCTTCGGCCGAACCTGGGCAGTTACAATCGGCTGGCATACTTCCGCTTCGTCACCGGCGACGCAGATGCCGCGATCGGTTTGATGAAGGATGCTATTGAAGCCGGCAGCCCGGTGCCCGAGAATACGGCGTGGTGTTGGGCTGAGCTGGGCGATATGTACTTCAAGACTGGAAAGCTCGACCAGGCGGAGAAGGCTTACCAGTCGGCGTTGAGTCTGTTTCCGTCGTTGCACCGGGCCAGCGCAGGTTTGGGCAAGGTCCAGGCCGCGCGAGGCGATATCGCCGGAGCCATCCGGAGTTACCAGCGCGCGCAGTCCATCGTTCCTTTGGTTGAATATGCGGGCGCGCTCGAGGATCTGTTCGTTGCCGCGGGCTTGCAGGAGAAAGCGAGCGAACAGCGGGGATTGCTGGAGGCTCTCGAAAAGATCGGCACGGCAACCAACGAGAAGACCAATCGCAATCTCGCTCTGGTTCTGGCCGATCATAATCGCAATCTCGAGCTGGCGTTGCGGCTGGTGGAGGCGGAGATTCCCAGCCGCCCCGATGTTTATACCTGGGATGCTCTCTCGTGGGTGCTGTTCAAGAGCGGACGTTTGTCCGAGGCGCGGGAAGCCAGCGCCAAAGCACTCAGGCTGCATACTCCCGAGCCCATCTTTCACACTCATGCGAGCGCCATTGCCAGCGCTGTTAGTAATTCTGAAGTAATCGGAGGCGAGAAATGAGGAGCCTTTTAGCGATCGCGCTGGCGGGGATTTTTTGCTCGGGCGCATTCGCTCATCCCATGGGCAATTTCAGCATAAGCCACTACTCGAAGCTCGAAGCGACGGATCGTGGTGTCAAGCTGGAGTACGTGCTCGACCTGGCCGAAATCCCCACCTTCGACCTGCTGCGGACCTGGCGGCTCGACCGCACCAGCCCCCGCGCCGATCTGGAACGCCGGGCCGCTGAACAAGCCCGCGAATGGCTCGCGAATTTGAAGATCGCATCGAATGGCAGAGCGGTCAAGGCACGATTCCTATCCGAGAATCTGGTCATTGCGGATGGCGCGGGCGACCTGCCGATCGTTCGCATTACGACCAACGCCATGTTGGATGCTCACGGCGGCGCGCTGGTGTATGAGGATCTCAATTACCCCGATCGCGCGGGCTGGAAAGAGATCGTAATAACAGGCGGCCGAGGCGTCACACTAACCAAAGCCAGCCAGGCGGCAACCGACGCGAGCAAGGCTTTAACCGAATACCCCGCCGACCCGACGCTCTCGCCCCCGCAAGATCTGCGAGCCGAATTGGCATGGGACGTCGACCAGCCAACGGTGGCAGAGAAGCGCGTTCCTGCGCCCCCCATCGTTCGAGTCCCCCAGCCTCACCTGGCTCCCGCCGCTTCCTCGCCAGCTACGATGACTCCGCAGGGAGCGCCGCAGGGAACCATCGTGCGTGGGGATTTTCTGTCACGCCTTCTTCGGCACAAAGAGCTTACGCCCTGGATGATTTTCCTGGCATTTGCCGTCTCTTTCGGCCTGGGAGGCCTGCACGCTCTGACGCCGGGCCACGGCAAGACTATCGTCGCGGCGTACCTCGTTGGATCGCGCGGAACGCTGAGGCACGCGGCATTTTTGGGCGCTATGGTCACATTTACGCACACCATTTCCGTATTTGCCCTGGGATTTGCGACGCTGTTTTTGTTTCGCTACATCGTTCCGGAACAGATCACCCGCGCGCTGGGGGTGATATCGGGCCTTTCGATCGTCGCAATTGGAACCTGGATGCTCTTCAAGCGCTTTCGCGGCGCCTCGCACGGGCATACGCATGCGCACGGGCATACGCACACGCATTCGCATTCACACGATCATGATCATGGACACCATCATCACCACGATCACCCGCACGTTCACGATCACGTTCACTCTCACGTACCAGAAACCATCTCTTTAGGAAGCCTGGCCGCGCTCGGAGTCAGCGGTGGATTAGTGCCTTGCGAATCGGCGTTGGTGCTGCTGTTAAGCATGATCGCCCTTGGTCGCGTGGGATTGGGATTGCTCCTGCTTGTGTCGTTCAGCGCCGGCCTGGCACTGGTGCTCACTGCGATCGGAATATTGGTCTTGTACGCGAAGGCCCTTATTCCGGAGTCGAAGCGCAGCGGTCGCGGCCGTCTATTGACCTGGCTTCCGGTGGCGTCTGCCGCTGTCGTGATGATCGTTGGTGCGCTGATGACTGTGGTTTCCGCCGGCTGGGTTTCGCCAGCGTTTATGGTCGGCTGATTTCAAAAGATGTAAAATGGTCCCCGGCTGACATGTCAGCAGCTTGAGGAGACCATGAAGACTAAAATCAATCGGCGATCTTTTGTGAGCGGAGCCGCGCTGGGCGCCGGCAGCATTCTGGGCGGAGCATGGAACAACGCGATCGCGGCGAATGCCAGGGACAGCGCCGGGCAAGGGCCGGTGGCCGAAACCACTTCAGGGAAGATTCGCGGCGTGGTGCAGGAAAACAAAGTCAACGCCTTCCGGGGCGTTCCTTATGGCGCTCCAACCGGCGGCGCCAACCGCTTCATGCCACCCGTCAAGCCCGAAGCGTGGACCGGCATCAAAGACACAGTCGAGTGGGGTCCGGAAGCGCCCCAGGGTCCTCACACTGAGATTCCCGAAGTGGCCGCGACCATCCCCAAGCTGACCATTAATGAGGACTGCCTGCACTTAAACGTCTGGACTAATGGATTGGACACGCATAAGCGTCCGGTCATGGTCTGGCTGCATGGCGGCGGATTCACCAGCGGCAACGGCAGCTACACCATGTACGACGGCGCGAACATGGCGCGCAAGCACGACGTGGTGACGGTGACCGTGAATCATCGCCTCAACTCGTTCGGCTTTTTGTATCTTGCCGACGTGGGCGGCGCGAAGTACGCCGGCGCCAGCAACGTAGGAATGCTGGACATCGTGGCGGCGCTCGAATGGGTGCGCGACAATATCGCGAATTTTGGCGGCGATCCAAACAATGTGACGATTTTCGGTCAATCGGGCGGCGCAGGCAAAGTAAGTACGCTGATGGCGATGCCTTCCGCTAAGGGGCTGTTCCATCGCGCCATCGTACAGAGCGGCGCAAACGTCAAAGGCGTTTCGGTGGAGGATGCCACGAAAACGGCTCGCACGCTGATGGACAAGTTGGGTGTAAAGACGGCCGGCGAGTTGCAGCAGGTCCCGATGGATCAACTGATCGCCGCGACGCTCTCGACGCGCGGGCTGCGGCTGGCGCCGGTAGTGGATGGCAAGACGCTGCCCGGCGGTCCGTTCGATCCCACCGCTCCCTCGCTGTCGGCGGACGTGCCGCTGCTCATCGGTTCCACCGAATTCGAAGTCAATTTCTTCCCCAACACCAAGCTCGATCCGATCGACGATGCCGAGTTGCACGCCGCCGTGAAGCAGGCCACGCGCGCGAGCGATGCGGACGCGGACAAGTTGATCGCTCTTTATCGCAAGGGTAGGCCGAAGGCCACTGATATCGATCTATCGGAGATCATCGCCTCGGATGGTTTCCGTGGCAGCGTGATCACCGAAGCCGAGCGCAAATCGGCGCAGGCAGCGCCGGTGTACATGTACTACTTCACTTGGAAGACGCCGGTGCGCGACGGCAAGTTGAAGGCGTTTCACACGCTGGAGATTCCTTTCGTTCTCGCCAATGTGGATGAAGCCAAATCCATGACGGGTTCGGGCGCCGACCGCTATCCACTGCAAGAAAAAATGAGCGGAGCGTGGGCAGCATTCGCGCGCACCGGTAATCCGAATCACAAAGGTCTGCCGAACTGGCCGGTTTTCAAGACCGACCAGCGCGCCACCATGATCTTCGACAACCAGTGCAAAGTGGTGAACGACCCGCATGGTGAAGAGCGGCTCGCGCTGGCGTCGATTCGGCAGGCACAGGCGTAACATGCGTGGCTCCATCCTATTCATCGCGACGCTGGGATACGCCGGCGGACTAATCGCTCAGAACGCGAATCCGCTGAGTTCGGAACTGCGGCAGAATTATAAACAGCAAAAGGGCGCCCTGTTGGCGGAAGCCGATCGCATGCCCGACGCCGGTTACGCTTTTAAAGCGACGCCCGACGTGGGAACGTTCGGCTCCCGAATGGCCCATGTCGCCGAGGCACAGTTCATGATCTGTTCCGCGGTGAAGGGCGAAAGCAAGAAGGCCGATCTCGCGGGCAAAACATCCAAGCCCGACATACTCGCCGCGCTGAAAGCCTCTTTCGATTACTGTGACGGCGCTTATGACTCTCTCACCGATGCCCATGCCACCGACCCGGTCACGATTTTCGGGGAGCGCCAGACTAAGTTGAGCGCTCTATGGGGCAACCTCGGACATGACGAAGAAATGTATGGGTACATGGCGGTTTACCTGCGGCTGAAGGGTCTGGTACCACCCACCAGCGATCGCCGTCCTAAGTAAGCCGCAGCCGCGATCGATTTTTCCGATGATCTTACCCGATACAATGTTGCGGGACTTGCGTTACGGAGTCCGGATGTTGTGCCGGAACCCTGGGTTTACCGTTGTCGCCATCCTGGCCCTCGCGCTGGGCATCGGAGTCAACACCGCAGTGTTGACGGCCTACAAGACCATCGTCGCCCGACCGCTCCAAGCTCGCAATCCAGGCCAGATGGTTAACCTGATGTTGCTGCACGACTCGGGTGCCGCCGATTACACGTTCAGCTATCCGGACTATGAGGCGGTTCGGTATTCGGTGCATTCCTTCAGTGGCCTGATCGCCACCAACCGTGAGCAGATGAGACTATCAACCGCTGACGGAATTGTTAGCCAGCGCACCTCCCTCGCAGAATCGGGTTTGGGAAGATTGGGGCTACTGCCTTCCGGGGCGAGCAATGCGGAGTTCTCGAGCGTTTTGGTGGTCTCGGAAAACTACTTCGAAGTTCTCGGAGTCGCGGCCCTGCGCGGCCGTACCTTCGACTCTATCGGGACTGGGGAGCTTTTGGCCTCGCCCTCGGTTCTGATCAGCGAGAACTATTGGCGGAAGCGCTTTGCAGGCGACCCGGCCATCCTGGGGAAAACGGCCCGTCTGGATAACGCCGCTGTCACCATCGTGGGAATTACACCGCGCGACTTCTCCGGGACCCATCTGGGCGTGCCCGATTTCTGGGTTCCGCTCAGCATCGAGCCGCTGATTCATGCCGATCCCAACTGGCTTCGTAACCGCGAGCACCAGTTGTACCGCATGTTTGGCCGCCTGGCGCCCCGCAGTAGCGTCGCCCAGGCGCAGGCGGAGACGACACTGGTGGCCAATCGCCTCCGCGCGCTGCACGATCCCAAGTCTGAGTGGGCGCGGCCCTTTACTGCTCTCGTGTTCCCGGGTTCCCCGCTCCCCGTCCCCTTAAGGATGAATCGCCCACTGGCGTTGACCATCCTCTTTATTGTGGTCGCCACCGGGATGGTACTGATCGTCGCCTGCGCTGATGTTGGCAGTCTGCAACTGGTTCGTTCCAGATCCCGGCAGCATGAGCTCGAAACGCGTCTGGCGCTGGGTGCTAGCCGGCTGCGCATTATCAGACAATTGCTGACGGAAAGCGCTCTGCTCGGTCTGCTATCCGGCATCCTGGCGTTCCCATTCACCTGGGCGATGCTGAAAATCGGTGTAACACTTGCCGCCGAGGCCTTCCCGGCCGAATTCGGCACCCTGATTTTCGATGTGACGCCCAACCTCGAAATCTTTGCTTACGTCCTCGCCATGTCTCTCGCTGCCGGCGTGCTTTTCGGGCTCGCCCCGGCAATGGAAAGCTCTCGCTCCGCTCTCTCCTCGGCCAGAGGCAGTACTTCACCGGCTCGCAGCCGTCGCATCCAGGACTTCCTGGTCGCCGCGCAGGTTACTCTTTCCCTGGTGCTCATGATCGCCGGAAGCATGCTTATTCGAAGCTCCATCAACTCGCTAAAAATGCAAACGGGCTACGAAAGCAAAGAGGTGGTCGATCTCGATTTGCAATTTCCTGGGGGGCCGAAATACACCGCGGCACGCAAACTTGCTCTCGTCGGGGAGCTTCGCACGCGCCTGGCCGCTCTGCCCGGAGTGACTGCAATCACCAGTGCCCGGCCACCAGGTGATTACGGCTTTCTAACAGCCGCCGCTCCGCTCGACCAGACGAAATCCTCTCGGCAGAGTGCGGAGTCGACACACTACGCATACGTCCAGGCAAACTATTTCGAGACCCTTGGCATTCCTGTGTTCCTCGGCCGCAGCTTCCAATCGCGAGCCGGCGAACCAGAGCGCTCCATCGTCCTGAGCGAATCAGCCGCCAGACAACTGTGGCCAGATACAAATCCCGTCGGCCACGACATCCGGTTAGGCGCTGTCGACGAACAAATCCACGATCCAAGCGATCTTCACGTGGATGGACCAGCCTATCGAGTCATCGGCATCGCGCGCGACACGCGCGGCCTTGAGCTGAATGGTAGCGACTCCAGGCTGCTCTACCTAGCGTTGCCCGAAGAGCGCCTTCAGAACTACTCCATCCTTATCCGGACTCGAACAGATTCCAGGCTGGTCACGCGTGCCATCGATTCGGTGATCTCATCCTTGGATCCCGATTTGGTGACGACATCTTCCACTCTCGATGCAATGCTTCGCCGGTCTCCGTCGTTCATTATCTCCAGCGTGGCAGCCGCCGTTGCAACTGCCGTTGGCTTGCTCGGGCTTATGCTCGCGTTGATGGGCATCTATGGCACGGTCAGCTATCTGGTCCTTCTCCGCACGCGCGAAATTGGCATCCGCATGGCGGTCGGCGCTCAAAAGCGCGATATCCTCGGACTGATCCTGGGCGAAAGCACACGCCCTGTAATTGCGGGATTACTCATCGGAATGTTTCTCGCACTTGGGGTCTCTTACCTGCTGCGCGGTCTGCTCTATGGACTCAGCACCATCGATGGCATCTCTTTCGCCGGTGTCTCTCTGTTGTTCCTGGCCATCGCATTACTCGCCGCTTACCCACCGTCCAGGCGAGCCATGCGCGTCGATCCCATGGTGGCGCTCAAATACGAATGATCTGTTCGCGCCCATTGATCATCTGCATTAATCCGCGATCCGAGTAATTTCTGCGAAGCCTTCCTCCTTGGATGGCGGAATCATCTGCGACGCCATTTTGCGGATGGCCGCTTCGGGTACCACGCGCTCGCGCGCTAGATTGCGGGCAATGCAGACTTCGACGGGAACGTCGAAGAACAGCGCTTCTAATGTGCAACCGTAGCGTTGCGCGAGGATTGCATAGGGCTTACGCTCCCAGGGCGTCAAATGAGTGGCATCCACGTAAGTGACAGTCCGCTCCGCTGCGATGCGCTGGCGCACCAGATAGCGCATCACAGAGAAGATGCGCGCGTTCATGGTCTGATCGTGCGGATCGTCGGCAATCAGGCGCCGGACCTCGTCGGACGAGATCGCGTTCACGCCCAGGCGCGCCAGGCAGGTAGACTTGCCCGAGCCAGGCAACCCAACGGTGATGACCAGCCGCACCTAAACCAGGTAACGGCCGGCGGCCAGAAGGCGCTCGGCGATCCGGCGGCGCGCGGCAATCGCATTCACGGGCTCAAATTTGGTGAAGCGCTTGAGCACCGCCAGATGCATCCGCAACGAATCGCCTTCAGAGCTGGCGGCTAGCATGTTCCGCGCGGCGCTTTCGACGATCTCCATGCCCTCGCGAAGAAATACGGCGCAAGCGTCGGCCGCGATTTCACCTTTGTGCAGCCCGGCCAGCTTTTGAGCGCGCAGGTATACCGATTCCATGGCGAAGGCATTCATCGCCATATCGGTGATGGCCGCCAGAACCTCCTGTTGCTCTTCGAGCGCTATCCCGAACTTCTGATAAGCCACTCCCAGCGCCAGGAGTGCGATTTTCTTGGCGTTTTCGACCAATCGCGCCTCTTCGCTGGCGCCTCCAGATCCCATCGTTGGCCCGGCGAGGATCTCCGCCTGCAGCTTCGTCACGGCTGCAACCAGCGGCAATTGGCCGCGCATGGCGCGCTTGAGCAGCATGCCGGTAGCTAGCAGCCGGTTGATTTCGTTGGTGCCTTCGAAAATGCGGTTGATGCGCGAGTCGCGGTAGGCGCGCTCCACGATGTAATCCTGGTGGTAGCCGTAGCCGCCGTGGATCTGAACTGCTTCATCGGTCACATAGTCGAGCATTTCCGATGCGAAAATCTTGATGTAGGAACATTCGGCTGCGAATTCCTCGATGGCCTTCAGCTCGGTTTGAGCCGCATCGGGCTGATTCCACGAGAAACCTTCCAGCTGCCCTTCAATCAGCCCCACCACGCGATACGTCGCCGCTTCGGTGGCAAAGATCCGGATCGCCATTTCGGCCAGCTTGTGCTGGATCATCCCGAACTCGGCGATCGATTTACCAAATGCCTTACGCTCCTTGGCGTAGTTCAGTGAAACGCGCAACACTTCCTTGGCGCCGCCGCAGGCGAAAGCGCCCAGCTTGAGCCGCCCGATGTTCAGGATGTTGAACGCGATGATATGGCCGCGGCCGATCTCGCCCAGAACATTTTCCACCGGCACCGCTACATTGTCCAGAAAGATGGGAGTGGTGGAGCTGCCCTTGATGCCCATCTTCTTTTCTTCGGCGCCCGGCGCGACACCCGGAAACTTGCGCTCGACCAGAAACGCGGTGAACTTCTCGCCATCCACTTTCGCGAAAATGGTGTACAGATCGGCCGAACCGCCGTTGGTGATCCACATCTTCTGGCCGTTGAGGATATAGTGCTTGCCATCCGGGCTCAAGTCGGCACGAGTACGCGCGGCCAATGCGTCCGAGCCCGCCTGCGGTTCGCTGAGCGCGTAGGCGGCCACTAATTGCGCGTTCGCCACCCTGGGAAGATAGCGCTGCTTCTGCTCTTCGGTCCCGAACAGCAGCAAGGGCAGCGCACCGATGCCGCTCTGCGCGCCGTGCCAGGCCGAGTAGGAGCCGTCTTTGGAGATACCCTCAGCCACCAGCATGGCGGACGTGAGATCCATCTCCATGCCGCCGTATTTTTCCGGAAGATGCACCGACGTGAGGCCGAGTTCACCCGCCTTGCGCAGCACCGACACGGCCACGCCCGGCTCCTGATGCTGGATAGCGTCCACATGCGGCGCGATTTCTTTGGTCCAGAACTCTTCGGTGGTGCGAGCGATGGCCCGGTGTTCGTCGGTGAAGTCTTCGGGTGAGAACACTTGCTCGGGCGACGTAGGCTCGATGAGAAACGAGCCGCCTTTATGCTTCGTGGGAGAGATTGTCGAGGATGCCATCGGAATTATTCCTTATCAGGTTTTCGAAAACGCCGGCCGCGCCTTGCCCTCCGCCGACACACATGGTGACCATTCCGTAACGCGTGTCTTTGCGATGCATTTCGCGCAGGATGGTAGCAGTGAGTTTTGCACCCGTGCAGCCCAGCGGATGGCCGAGCGCGATGGCGCCGCCATTGGGGTTCACGCGCTCCAGATCCAGGCCCGCCTTGCGAATCACAGCCAGCGCCTGGACTGCGAAGGCTTCGTTCAATTCAATCACGCCGATATCTTCCATCTTCAAGCCGGCCATCGCCAGGGCTTTAGGAATCGCCACAACAGGTCCAATGCCCATGATCTCCGGCGGCACACCCGCAACGGCGAAGCTGACAAATCGCGCCATCGGTTTCAGGCCCAACTCCTCGGCCTTCTTGTCCGAGATCACAATCGCCGCCGCCGCGCCATCGCTGGTTTGCGAGGAATTGCCAGCGGTTACGGTGCCGTCGGACTGAAATACGGGCTTCAATTTCGCGAGCGCTTCGAGCGAAGTGTCGGCACGCGGGCCGTCGTCCTTGGTGAACATCACGCTGGTAGATACACGCGACCGTTCCGCCGAGCCGTTGGTCAGCGTAGTGGATTGGATGGGAACCGGAACCATCTCGTCGTCGAACTTCCCCGCGTCCTGCGCGCGCAGCGCGTGCTGATGGCTGCGATAGGCGAACCGATCCGCGTCTTCGCGAGTGATGCCATACTTCTTCTGCACCTCTTCGGCGGTGAGACCCATGCCCATGTAGATCTGCGGCAGATGATCCACCATCCAGGGATTGGGCGAGAATTTGTTGCCCGCCATCGGAATCATGCTGAGCGACTCAGCGCCGCCCGCGATGATGATTTGAGCGCTCCCCGAACGGATGCGATCGGCGGCCATGGCGATCGCTTGCAGTCCCGAGGAACAGAAGCGATTGATGGTGACGCCGGGCACCGAATCGGGTAGGCCGGCGCGCAGGGCGGCGATGCGCGCCATGTTCATGCCGGACTCGGCTTCAGGCATGGCGCAGCCCAGAATCACATCGTCCACTTCCTCAGGCGCGATGGCCGGATGCTTTTCAAGCAGCCGCCGGATAACGATGGCCGCGAGATCGTCGGGCCGGGTGTTACGCAAACTGCCTTTGGGCGCTTTGCCCACGGGCGTTCGCAAACAATCTAAAATTACTGCTTCCATATTCTTCGGTAATCAATTTCGGAGCGGTTTGCCAGTCTTCAGCATAACCTGCATCCGTTCCTGCGTCTTGGGGTTGCCGCACAGGCTCAGGAACGCCTCGCGTTCCAGATCGAGCAGATACTGCTCGGAGACGGCCTGTTCGCTCGAAAGCCGGCCGCCGCTCAGAATATGTGCGAGCTTCTCAACGACAATCACGTCGTAATCGCTGATAAAATGGCCCTGACGGGCGGACCATGCGCCCAGCTTCATCATCGCGTACGCACTTTCGCCCGCCACTTTGATATCGGTGCGCGGGGCCCCAGGGGCGTAGTTGGGAACGAGGGAACGCGCCAACGTTTTCGCGTCGAAGATCAGGCGCTCGGGATTCAGGGAGATGGAATCGGATCGATGCAACAGTCCCAGCTTCTGCGCCTCTTCGGCGCTGGTCGAGACTTTCGCGTATCCGATCATCTCGAAGATCCGCAGCGGGTCTTTCAAGCGCACTAGCAATTCCTTGCAGCCGCCTCCCGCCGGGATTACGCCCACGGCCGCTTCCACCAATCCCATGTACGTTTCCGCCGAAGCCTGTGCGCGCGTACAATGCAGCACCAGCTCACAGCCGCCGCCCAGGGTGCGTGCGAACGGCGCGGCCACCACGGGCTTGGCCGCGTACTTCAACGCCATGTTCATCTGTTGGAATCGCCGGATGGCGAAGTCCAGCTCTTCCCATTCGCCTTCTTGCGCCGCCAGCAAAACCAGCATCAGGTTGGCGCCGGCGCTGAACGCCTCGCCTTCGTTGGCGATGATCATGGCTTCGAAGTTCCGATTGGTCTCTTCCAGGCCCGCGTACACCATGGCGACGTTGTCTTCGCCCAGCGTATTCAGCTTGCTGTGGAATTCGACGCACAAAACTCCATCGCCCAAATCGACCAGCGACGCTCCGCTGTTCTCAAAGACCACGCCGTGCGTTCGTTTGCGATCCCGCAACGTCAGGATGCCGGACCGGGGTTCGATGGATTGGTAGGTGTTAGAGCGAAAATCGAAATACTCCGTCGCCGGGCGGCCGAACGGTTCCGGCGGCCGATAGAGCGCGATGGTGCCTCGCGCGAGTGCGTCTTTAATGTTGGATGGCAGCGACCGCCGCTCCATTTCGAGGCGCGAAACCACTTCGAGAAAACCGATGGCATCCCAGAGCTCGAACGGACCCAGCTTGTGGCCATAGCCCCAGCGCATGGCGCGATCGATTTCGACAACACGATCCGAAATCTCCGGAATCATTTCCGCAGAATAGAGGAAATAATCGCTCAAGATTTTCCACAGGAACCGGCCGGCACGGTCGTCGGAGCGGAACAGAGCACGAACGCGCTCGCCCACATCCTCGATGTTGCGCGCCGTGTCCACCGACGCGAAGCGCGGCTTCTGAAGCGGCTGGTATTCCAGTGTCTTCCAATTGAGCGCGTGTATCTCGCGTTCCCTGCCCACTCGCTTGTAGAAGCCCTGGCCGGTCTTGTCGCCCAGCCATTTCCGCTCGATCATCCGCTTTTCAAAATCGAGCGGCAGGAAACGATCGCGCCACCTGTCGTTGGGAACAAGGTCGTGAAGATTTGCGCCCACGAAAGCCCACACATCCAGTCCAACCAGATCGAGCAGACGAAAACTGGCGCTGTTCGGCACACCAATCAGGGAGCCGGTAAGCGCGTCCACTTCTTCAATCGTGAAATCCTCTTCGAGCATCGTCTTGCCCACCGTGCCGCCGAGAAAACTGCCGATGCGGTTGGCGATGAAGTTGGGAGTGTCCTTGGTGCGAACCACGCCCTTGCCGAGACGCCGGTCGGCAAATTGTTCCACCTCGGCGAAAATGCTCGGATCCGTTTCCGGCCCGGGAATCAGCTCCATCAAATGCAGGTAACGCGGCGGATTGAAAAAGTGGGTACCCAGAAAGTGGGTGCGGAAGTTCGGCAAAAATCCTTCGGAGATTTTGGCCAGCGGAATGCCGCTCGTGTTAGTGGATAAGATTGCGCCGGGCTTACGGACGGCGTCCACCTTGCGCCACAGCGCGCGTTTTGCATCCAGATTTTCGACGATCGCTTCAATCACCCAGTCGCAGGCCGATAGCTTATCGAGATCGTCCTCGAAATTGCCGGTTTCTATCAGCGTGGCCCGGTCGTCGCCAAAGAATGCGGCGGGACGCGACTTAACGGCGTTCTGAAGACCTTGGAGCGCGGGTGCATTGCGATTCGGCTGTCCTGCGACATCGAGCAGGAGCGAAGGGACGCCGGCATTCGCGAAATGCGCAGCGATACGGGAACCCATGGTGCCCGCGCCCAGTACGGCGATACGACGAATAGTTCGCATGAAGAATCCTTGACGATTATAGCGTTGGATTCAACCGAACCTTATAAATTCACGGCGCTCATGTGCTGCTCGGGATACCGCGTCCCGGCCGTGCTTCCTTTGGGAAGTACGCGATCGATTTCCTCGAGTTCGGAAGGAGTGAGCGTGATCTCGAGCGCCTTGAGGTTCTCCTCCAGCCGCGCCCGCTTCTTGGTTCCGGGAATCGGAACAACGTCTTCGCCCTGCGCCATCACCCAAGCCAGTGCGATTTGCGCCGGCGTCGCGCCTTTCGTCTTCGCAAGCGCTTCAACGTGCCGCACCAGATGGAGATTCTTGTAGAAATTGTCGCCTTGGAAACGCGGATTGAATCGGCGGAAATCGTTTTCCGGAATGTCCTCGGGGCGCTTGAATTCGCCGGTCAGGAAGCCGCGCCCTAGCGGGCTGTAGGCCACAAACCCGATCCCGAGCTCGCGAACCGTCGCGAGAATGTCGTCCTCCGGGTCGCGAGTCCACAGCGAATACTCAGTCTGTAGCGCGCTGATGGGATACACACGATGCGCTCGCCGGATGGTGCCGGAGGCCGCTTCGGAAAGCCCGAGATACCGCACTTTTCCCTCGTTCACCAACTCCGCCATGGCGCCGGCCGTGTCCTCGATCGGCGTCTTCGGATCCACGCGATGCTGGTAGTAGAGATCGATCACTTCCACGTTCAGGCGCTGGAGCGAAGCCTCGCAGCAGGCCCGAACATATTCGGGACGCCCACTCACGCCCAGGAACTTTCCATCCGCCGAGCGCTGATTGCCGAACTTGGTGGCGAGCATCACCTCATGGCGCCGGCCCTGGATCGCCTTGCCCACCAGCACCTCATTCTTGCCCACTCCGTAGATGTCGGCCGTGTCCAGGAAATTCATCCCGCGATCGAGCGCCAGGTGAATGGCCGCGATGGATTCCGTGTCGTCGGTTGCTCCGTAAAACTCCGACATCCCCATGCATCCCAAGCCCATGCGCGAAACTTTGAGTCCGTGCGAGCCTAGAGCCACTTGTTTCATATGAGTCCTTTCTGAAGACACTCCCTCACGGTCGTGGTTCCTGTAAGGGCATGCGCCTACGCCACCGGCACTTCGGGCTCAGGCGCATGATGGCGGCGCAGCGGTACGTCGCGCAGCATCAGGTGCAGTATGATCGCCAGCGTCATGATCACGGCGCTGGCAAAGAAGATGCTTTGTAGACCATGCAGGAGCCCCACTCGCACGTTCGCCATCAGCATCTGCAAAAGCCGGCGTCCACCGGCTGACTGGCCGAAAGTGGCGTCGAGCTGAGGGCGCAACTGCGCTAACAATAGCGGATTTGAAAATAGCCTTAACGCCGCCGGCGGCGTCCCGGGCGGAATTCCGGCGATCAAATCGCGATGATAACTGGTCAGCAGTACACTGCCAAAGATCGCCACTCCCATAGTGCTGCCGATGGACCGAAAGAATGCGGTAGAGGCGGTGGCCGCGCCCATCTGCTTGGGCGGCGCCACATTTTGAACCGCCACGGTGTAAACCGGTTGCAGCAGGCCCATGCCGGTCCCCGCGATGATCATGGCCAGAACCACGTCCATCCGCTGGGTGGCTCCGCCCATGCGGGCGAACAAAATCATGCCGATCGCAACCAGTATCGATCCTGCTACCGCCGCAATCTTGTAACTCCCCAAGCGGAGAGTAATCTGCCCGGTGACGATACTGCCGACCACCGCGCCCATCATCATAGGCGTGAGCAAACTTCCGGACTGCGTGGCCGATTGGCCCATCACTCCCTGCATGAACAACGGCAGATAAATAATGACACCGAACATTCCCATTCCCAGCAGGAACACACAAATGGAACACAGGCTGATGATCGGATTGCGGAATAAAGACAGCGGGATCAGCGGTTCAATCGCCTTGGTCTCGGCGCGCAAGAATACCGCCAGCATCACGGCGGAAAACGCGAGCAGCGTTTCAACGCGGGTGGAACTCCAGCCGTAGTTAGTGACCCAAGTGAGTGCTAGCAGCAAAGGCGCGATGCACAGGATGAGGGAAGTTAATCCGGCCCAATCGAGACGACGCTTTACGCCCTGCGGATGCAAATCTGGGAACTCGAAGTAAATCGCGGCAATCGCCAGCAAGCCCACCGGTAGGTTCACGTAGAATGCCGCGCGCCACGAGACGTGATCGGTGAGCCAGCCGCCGAGAGTGGGCCCGAAGATGGACGCCAACCCCCAGGAGGCCGCGAAGAAGCCTTGATACTTTCCGCGCTCGGCCGGCGAAAAAACGTCGCCGATAATGATGAACGCCAGTCCCATCATCATTCCGGCGCCGACGCCTTGCAGTCCGCGAAAGACGATGAGCTGGTTCATGCCGTCGATGGGCAGAAAGGTGAATGTTCCCGATGCGCCGCACAGCGCGGACGTGAGTACAAACATCGTCGCCCCACCCAGGAAAAACCATTTCCGGCCGTACATGTCGGAAAGCTTGGCGAAGATGGGGACCGCGAGCGTCGACGTGAGCAAGTAAGTGGTGGAGACCCAGGGATAGCGGTCGAATCCCGAAAGCTGCGCGATGATGCGTGGCTCGGCCGTGCCTACGATGGTTTGATCGAGCGCGGCCAGCAACACGGCCAGCATCAGCCCGGTCATGGTCGCAAACATTTGCGGACGTGTGAGCCGGATCAGGCCGGAAGTGTGGAACTTCTTTTCAAAAGACCCAGGCTCGACGGCGGAGGCGGGCATTCCTAATGTTATCCTGTTTCCCGTTGGCTTTCCCGTATGCCCACCCCTCCCAAGATGCCCAGCGAAGATGCTTACCTGCGCGCGGCGATTGAAGAGGCGCGCAAAAGTTTGTCCGAAGGCGGCATTCCGATCGGTTCCGTGCTGGTGCATGAGGGCCAGATCATCGGGCGGGGCCACAACTGCCGTGTTCAAACGGGCAGCGCGATCGATCATGGCGAGATGAATTGTCTGCGGAACGCCGGCCGCTTGCCCGCCAGGATTTACCGAAACAGCGCCATCTACTCGACGCTGTCTCCCTGCCCCATGTGCAGCGGCGCCATCGTACTCTATAAGATCCCGCGCGTGGTGGTGGGAGAGAACCGAACGTTTCTCGGCGCCGAGGAATACATGCGTAGCCAGGGCATTCACGTGGACGTGCTGCAGGATGAGGAATGCATTCAAATGATGACGGATTTCATTCAAGCCAACCCCGCGCTCTGGAACGAGGATATTGGGGTCTAAGATGGATGTGGCTATTCAGACCTTGCATCGCGCTTTGTTCGACGATCTGATCGAACGGGCGCGCCTCTCCCCGAGACTTCGGATCAATCACAACTTTCATTCGTCGATGGAAGACAACCCGCACCGTTTCTTGAACGTGATGGTGCAGGGAACCTATATCGCTCCCCATCGCCATCTGGACCCGCCGAAAGCCGAATCGTTCCTGGTTTTACGCGGCGAAGTGGCGTTCTTTATTTTCGATGACGCAGGCCGAGTGGCGCGCACAGAAGTAGTGGGTGGCGATCCTATGGGAATCGACCTTGCACCCGGCATTTGGCATACGTTATCGCCTCTGTCGGCCCACGCGGTCTGTTACGAGGTGAAGCCCGGACCTTACTCGGCCGCCAATGACAAAGACTTCGCTCTCTGGGCGCCGCGAGAAGGCGATCCGGGCGCAACGGCCTATCTTGAAAGCCTCATGGCCCTGGTCAGAAGCAAACGTGCTTGACGGTGTCGACCAACGCGTGCAACCCGGCTGAAGCGAAGATGCTCGAACTTTTTTCGTACACCTTTCCATAAGCCACGCCCGCGATCGTCGCCAGAATCATGTAGCGCCAGTTGGGCAGCGGTCCCGGGCCGTTGTCGAGATGCGCACATCCAAAGATGAACGCCGACACCAGCAGCGTCGCTGTGCCGGCCCCAAATCTCTGTGCGATGCAATTCTGGATCAAGCCGCGAAAGAGGATTTCTTCGGGCAGCGCGGTGGCGGCAAGGATAATCAGGTACTGGGATCCGATCCGCGCCGGTGACGGCTGCATCGGCCAGTGAAAGGGAGGCAGGAACCCAATGGCGCGCCCCAGCGCGATCAGAACAGGCGCCGAAGCCGCGAAGCCGAGCATCAGGTTGACGAAGTCGCGGCCCGATCGGGGAAGATTATATTTCATCCCCGTGAGCCGGCGGAACAGAAGAAATATCGCGAGCCCGAGCAGAATAGAAACGCCGTAACCCGCCAGATGCAACGCGTTGCGCGCTGGTTTCGGCACCCATTGTTGCCCCAGGGAAAATTCGAGAGGAAACCAGAGCAGCCCGATGACGGCAAAGTCCATCCAGACCGGCGGAGCGGAGTGGCGTGGCAGATACGCGCATGCCACCGGCAAAAATGTGTAGGCCAGAATCAAACCGGCCAGGGGCAAGTTGAACGCATCGAACTGAACCGCGGCGGCTAGGAACACGGCGGACAACAGCGCCGGAATCACAAACAGGAGCGCCGGCCGTTGTTTTAGCGCGTTTTCGAGGATGCGCTGCACACCGGGCGCCAGCAGCGCCAGGATTGCGGCCAGAAGAATCGCGGGAACTAAATACATGCTTCAGCTCAGGTACTTCATCGCTTGAAATTCGGGCGCGCCCTTAGAGTACTCTCGTACCATGTTAAGACGAGCCGGCTGTGCTTTCGCGTTTCTTTCGTCCCTGTGTTCAGCAGCGACATATTATGTCGGAACCGAGGGCAGCGACATCAACCCAGGAACCTCCGCGTCGCCCTGGGCCACGCTGCAACATGCCGTCGATACCATCGCGCCCGGCGATTCGATTCTCGTCACAGCGGGCACTTATGCCGGCTGCCGCATCGGAATTCCCGGCGGACCATCCTCGCCCAAAACCTTGCGAGCCGCACCCGGCGCGGCCGTGTTAATCAATGCGCCCGGCCCGGGCAACAAGCACAACAGCATTATCGAAGTGGAAAATTTTTCGCTCACCATGAGCGATTGGGTGATCGCCGGTTTTGAGGTCGCCAATTCACCGAACTATGGCATCGACGTACGCGTGACGGATCGGATCACCGTGCAGGGAAATCACGTGCATAACAGCGCGGAGACTGGCATCTTCACGGCGTTCTCAAACTACGTGCTCATTCAGCACAATGAAACCGACCACAACCAGGAGCACGGAATCTATCAAAGCAACAGTTCCGTGTATCCCACCATTCGCGGCAACAAGTCGCACGACAACGCATCGGCGGGCATTCACATGAATGGCGACATCAGCCAGATTCCTCCCACCGGAAAACCCACCGGCTTGGTGCAATATGCAACGGTGGAAGGCAATGTCATCTGGAACAATGGAACGGCGGGCGGCTCGGGCATCAATTGCGACGGCGTGGACGACAGCCTCATCAGCAACAATCTGCTCTTCGACAACCACGCTAGCGGCATATCGCTTTACGCCATCGACGGCGCGCACGGCTCCAGCAATAACATGGTCTACAACAACACCATTGTGATGGCGCCGAACTCACGCTTCGCGATTAACATTCCATACGATGGCGGAGGCAAGAAGCAGCCGCTCGGGAACATTGTCGAGAACAATATTCTTTACACCCCCGATACTGCCGAGGGCTCGGTGCTGATCGACCAGCCGGGGGTCGCGGGATTCTTGAGCGACTACAACGTGGTGGTGAATCGCTTTTCGGCAAACAACGATTCGAGCCTGATTGACCTGGCGAAATGGCAGTCTCACGGCTACGATCTGCATTCCATTGTCGCTACGCCCGCGCAATTGTTCGTGGACCGAGCCAGCGGCAACTTTCAACTGAAGCCCGGCTCGCCCGCCATCAACGCCGGCACAACTTTAACCCAGGTTCCAACCGATATTGTCGGCGTGACGCGTCCCCAGGGTACGGCCTACGATATCGGCTGCTACGAAGCAAAACTCTAGGCTCCCAAAATTTCGATGTATCGCGCCACCGCCTCAATCCCCCGGAAGAAATTCGGCAGATACAGCTTTTCATTAGGCGCGTGCAGATTGTCGTCCGGCAGGCCGAAGCCCATCATGACGCTTGGAATCCCCAGGTGCTCATCAAACGCGGCGACAATCGGAATGGATCCGCCTGAGCGAATGTACACCGTCTCTTTGCCGAACACCTGCTTCATCGCCTCCGCCGCGGCTTGAATGAATCGATTGTCGGGATTCACCAGCGATGGCGGCGCGTTGTGGATGGTCTTGTACTCCGCGGTCACACCCTTGGGACACGCTGCCGCCACCGCCTTCTTCAATTGCGCCACGGCTTCATCGGGCCGCTGATCCGCCACCAGCCTCAGGCTTACTTTCGCCAGCGCCCGCGCCGGTATTACGGTCTTCGCCCCTTCGCCGATAAACCCGCCGCGGATGCCGTGCACCTCCAGCGTGGGACGCGCCCACAAGCGCTCGAACAGCGGAATCTCAGGCTCGCCCGTTAGCTCCTTGACGCCGACTTCCTTCTCTTTATACTCGCGCTCGTCGAACGGAAGCCGCGCCCAGGCCGCCCGTTCCTTGTCGCTCGGCGGCACCACGCGGTCGTAAAATCCTGGAATGCGGATATGCCCTTCGCGATCCTTGAGCGTCGACAAAATCTCCGCGATGGCCTGCAGCGGGTTCGGCGCGGCCCCGCCATACACGCCCGAGTGCAGATCGTGATTGGCGCCTTCCACCACCAGTTCGCCATAGATGATGCCGCGCAGACCGACGCAGATGGTAGGCAGCTCGGGCGCGAACATCTCGGTGTCGCAGATCACCGCAGCGTCGCATTTCAGGCGCGCGGGCTTGCTCGCGACGTAGGCTTCGATGTGCTCGCCGCCCACCTCTTCTTCGCCCTCGATCAAAAACTTCACGTTGATCGGCAGTCGTCCATGCTGCTTCAGCAGGCCTTCCACCGCTTTGATCAAGATGTAAGTCTGCCCTTTGTCGTCCGCCGATCCACGCGCGTAAATGTTGTTGTTTCGGATCTCGGGCTCAAACGGCGGCGATGTCCATTCGTCTAACGGATCGGGCGGCTGCACGTCATAATGCCCGTAAAACAGCACGGTAGGCTTGCCCGGCGCGCCCAGCCACTCGGCGTAGACCAGCGGGTTCCCCTCCCCTTCGATCAACTGCGCCTGCTGCAGCCCCGCCCGTTCCAACTCGCCGCGGACGAATTCGGCCGCGCGCTGGATGTCGGGCTTGTTCTCCGATAGCGTGCTGATGCTCGGAATGCGGAGGAAAGTCTTCAATCCATCCAGGTAACTGTCGTGGTGCTGATCGTAATAGTTCATTGTTTTATTTTGCGACCAGTCCCACTTCGCTCACGATGATCCCCAATTCACGTATGTCGTTCTCGGTGGGAGGCAAAGTGTGATCCACGGCAAAATCGATTCGGACCACGCCGCTCTGCAACTTATCCGCGGGCACATCGCGCGTGTAAGTGTACTGGCCGGACTTAGTATATGTCTGCGGCTCAAACTTATAACTTTGGATCGACGCCGACAATTGTATGGAAGCCAGTTTCTGAATCGACGCATCCGGAATCGTCAGTTTCATGACCAGTTGCGCGCCTTTCTCATTGGAATGCAGCGGCGCCGAAAGATCTACGGCGAACTCCTTGCCGGTCCAGCGCCACGCATTCTGCTCCACTTCGTAGAAGCCTTTTGCGAAATGGACGGCGGCGTTCGGATCGCTCGCGTAGATGGTGCTGGCAAGTAACTGGGTCTGGCCGGCTGTCCTTTGGCGGCGCTTGCAGCCTGCTCCAGCCAACAGCACCGAAATCAATATGAGGGTTAGGGAAAGGGATCGCATTCACTTAGCCGGGGTCAGTCTGCGCACTCTTCAGTCTCCACACTTCTCTACGTCCACCAGGCAACTGTAGAATGTGGCGCCGCCGCCTATGTCGGTTAGCCGATCGGACGTGAGCACATTCACGTTGCGATGATCGTGGGCCAGTTTATTCCAGCGCACCGAGGGCGCCAGCGCCACGCCGGGCCGCACCACACCGTTCACACCCGCAATCAACATGCAACTTCCGCGCTGGTTGAAAACACGCACGCGATCGCCGTTCGCGATTCCACGTACTCGCGCATCTTCGGTATGCAAAAACAATGTGGACGTTTGCGCTTCCGCCGTGCGGTCATTGCCGAAGGTGGAGTTCATGCTGTCGTCGCTCTTGGCCGGAATCAGTTCCAGCGGAAAGCGCGCGCGCAATTCCGGAGCGCCCAGCCGGGATTCGGCAGGCGGCCGATAGTCCAGAGTCTCCGCGCCGAACTCGCATTTGCCGGAGGCTGTGCCGAAGCCGCCATGAACGAAGGGCAAATAAGGCTGCCCTTCCGGCGCGACGTTCAAACGCACGGAATGCTCGCGTTCCAGGCGCTCCAGCGTGATTCCGTGCAAAAACGGATGGCCGGAATCGAGCAGCGTGCGAAGCATGTCGTCTTCGGAATCCGCGAAACACGGGTCGTCGAAGCCCATGCGCCCGGCCAGCAATCGAAACACTTCCACATTCGATTTCGTTTCGCCTGGCGCAGGCAATGCCGGACGCGCGAGCTGCAAATGGTAATGGCCGTACGCCAGGTAAAGATCCGTGTGCTCCAGGAATGTCGTCGCGGGCAGCAGGATATCGGCATAATCCGCGCTGTCGTTCTGAAACTGCTCCAGCACCACTGTGAAAAGATCCTCGCGCCGCATCCCCGCCAGCACCAGGTTCTGGTTCGGAGCGACCGCTGCCGGATTCGAGTTGTACACCACCATCGCCTTCACCGGCGGGTCATTCAACTGCGTCAGTGCCTTGCCCAGCTCCACCATGTTGACGATGCGTGCTTCGCGCCCGAGCGGCGATCGTTGCTGTAATTGCGCCAGCTCCAATCCCGCTGCGTTGAAGTGAAACGCCGAACTGGTGGATAGTTGCAGCCCGCCGCCCACCTCGCGCCAAGATCCAATCAACGCGGGTAGAGCCGCGATGGCCCGTGCGGCCGATCCCCCTCGCTCGCTGCGCTGGACTCCATAGTTGAGCCGGATGACAGCCGGCCGCGTAGTAGCGTATTCGCGCGCCAGCGAAACCACTTCCTCGCGCGCAATGCCCGTGAGCTGCTCCACCCGCTCCGGCGGATACTCGCGCGCCAGTTTGTCCAGCGCGTCAAATCCATTGGTGTACTTGGCCACGTATTCGGCGTCGTGCAGTTTTTCGCCGATGATCACGTGCGCGAGGCCCAGCGCGAGCGCCAAATCGCTACCCGGATAGACGGCGAAATTCTTATCCGCCAGCTTGCCGGTCCTGTTGAGAACCGGATCGATGGTGTAAAAGCGCGCCCCATTGCGCCGCGCCTCCACGATGAACGGCCATAGATGCACGTTGGTGCCAAGCACGTTCGCGGCCCACGCGATAATCAGCTTCGATTCACGGAACTGCTCGGGCTCCGTGCCATAACGAAAGCCCAGAGTTTGCTTGAGCGCCGCACCTCCGGCCGACGAGCAAATGGTCCGGTCCAGCCGCGACGCTCCCAGCCGATGAAAGAACCGGCGGTCCATCCCACTGCCGTTCAAAAGCCCCATCGTGCCTGCGAAGCTATAAGGCAAGATCGCCTCGGATCCGTATTCGTCCGAAACCCTCCGCAACCGCCCGGCGATAGTATCCAGCGCTTCGTCCCAGGAAATGCGCTCGAATTTGCCTTCGCCCTTCGCGCCGCTGCGCTTCTGTGGATAGAGCAGCCGGTCGGGCGAGTATTCGCGATCTAAGTACCGCGCCACCTTGCCGCACAGGAATCCGCGCGTCACCGGATGTTCCGGATTCCCGCGCAAATGGCTGCCTTTGCCCTCTTGTACGTTGATGAGTAGCGAACAGCAGTCGGGGCAATCCAGCGCGCAGACCGAGTGTCGTACTTCCGGCATCTCCCCATTATAAAGCCCCTTCCCGAATCGCATGGCCTGTGACGCGACCAGTCAGCTTGGCCTGCAACCCCACCGTCCCCAGCCGCGTCTCGCATGATACGGCTGGTACCAAGCCCGCTTTTGGGACCGGATTTTACCAATGTTGCGGCCGCCTTTGGCGTTACAATCAATTTGAGGAGTTCAGCAATGCGTCGCCTCGTCCCTGCGCTCTTATTCGTCAGTCTGGCTGGACTCGCCTTCGGCCAAGGCCACCCCGGCGGATCGTGGTCTCTGGGCGGTTTCGGCAGCGTCTTGTACCCTGGAATGGGTCACGCTCCTACGGCCACCCCGCCCGTCGGCCAATTTGCGGGTGGGGGTTATTCGCGCGGCTTTGTAAACCCGGGCCGCACGTCTCATGGGCAGCACGGCCCCACGGTGATCGTCCCGTATCCGGTCTACTACGGCGGCTATTATGGCTATGGCTACGATAATTCTGCGACGGGTTCGGGCCCCGGCTTCAGCGATGACGGTTCGCAGTCCGGCCCCGGCCTGCCCTCGGTGGTGATCAATCAGAACTTCATGCCACCCCAAGCCAATCCCCAGGTTCGCGACTATACCGGCGACCAGCAGCCGCAATCACAAGACCAGTCCGGGCTGAAGTTGTACCAATCGCCTACCCATCCCTATGCCGACGCTGCCGCGGCTCAGCGCGCTGCTTCAGGCGACCAGCCCACCATCTACTTGATCGCCCTGCGCGACCATACCGTCGTGCAGGCGCTGGGTTATTGGATGGAAGGCAGCACGCTCCATTATGTGAGCGCCGAGCACACGCTGAATCAGCTTAGTATCGATTTAGTGGATCGCGATCTCTCGCAGCGCTTGAACGACGAGCGCGGCTTGGATTTCCGGCTGGCGCAACCGCGCTAGCCTTTGTAGCTCTTGAGAAACTCGGCGTCGCCTTCGACAAAATCGTA
>Ga0206991_10099_pt2 | contig 24560 bp, 15 predicted proteins | sample Alteio_BWMinCont_9_FD_153286 | JGI IMG/M metagenome (GOLD analysis project Ga0206991, IMG submission 153286) | Enriched cells from forest soil in Barre Woods Harvard Forest LTER site, Petersham, Massachusetts, United States -... | ecosystem: Environmental > Terrestrial > Soil > Temperate forest >...
CCGTGGTCTCGAAGGGATAGTACGCGACTGTCGCGGCGTCCAGCGATTTCTGGACCGTGGAGGCGATCTCCTCCGCCGAACCAGCCTCCAGAGCTTTTACCTTGGCAGCGGCCCGGTCGGCCGCGTCTTTTCGCGTGTTGGTATCAGCGGCTTCAGCCGTTCGGATCTTGGCGTTCGCGGCCGCGATCTTCGCGTCGGTTTCCGGGGTCGTCCATTGAATGGTCGGCCCTCCGGTTGCTGTGGTATAGCCAGGAGCGAAAAAGCCCGGCTCATCGGTGCTGTTAAAAAATCCGCTAAGAGAATAGTATTCTTTCTGTGCGATGGGATCGTATTTGTGATCGTGACAGCGCGCGCAGCCGGTGGTCAGGGCTAGGAACCCGGTGCCGATAACGTTAGCACGATCAAGCGCGTACTCGACGCGGTACTCTTCATTGATCGCGCCGTTCTCGGTAGTTCGTTTGCCTACCCGGAGAAATGAGGTCGCAAGCTTTTGTTCCTTGGTCGCATTCGGGAATAGATCTCCCGCAATTTGCAACGTCGAGAACTGATCGAACGGCATGTTCTTGTTGAACGCTGCGATCACCCAATCGCGGTACGGCCAAAAAAGACGGTCATGGTGATCATCCAGGAATCCGTCGCTTTCCGAATACCTTGCGATGTTCATCCAATAGGCGGACATGTGCTCGCCATAAGCCGGCGAGGCCAACAACCTGTCCACCAGCTTTTCGTAAGCATTCGCACTTTTGTCCGCCAGGAACGCGTCCACGTCATCCAGCGACGGAGGGAGCCCCGTAAGCGTGAGAGTTACGCGATTGATCAGGGTCTCCTTATCCGCTTCATGAGATGGCTTTAGTCCCTCCTTTGCCAGGCGCGCCAGTATGAAATTGTCGATGACATTTACCGCGTAGTTACCCGCTGGAACCTGGGGCGGTTCTGCTTTGACTGGAGCCACGAAAGCCCAGTGGGGTTTGAACTCCGCACCCTCCTGGATCCACTCGCGCAGCGTGGCCACTTCGGCAGCCGTCAAAGACTTGGCGCTGGCTGCCGGCGGCGGCATACGATAAGCGGGATCCTTGGACGTGATCCGCTTCATCAGTTCGCTTTCATTGGGATTGCCCGGATCGATGGCTTGCGCGTAGGCGCTCTCTTTTTGGTCCAGGCGCAGTCCAGCTTGCCGAGCTTTGGCGTCCGGACCGTGGCATCGATAGCAGTTGTCGGAGAGGATGGGCCTGACGTCCCAGTTGTAGTCGATGCGGTGAGCCCTGGCTGGACTAGCTTCTTGAGCGTACCCGGCAAGACCCAGAACTCCGAGCACGACGGCGCTGAACGAGCACCCGGCCACGGACCGGTACCTTTGGCTTCGTGACAGTAAGGGCATAGGTTTCGTAATGGAGTCCCGCGCGACAGCGGTACCTGGTTTATATTTTGCTGGATTACGACCGGGATTGGGCGGCGAACCCGCGGCGAATTTTGGCGTTCCCTAATTAGCCCAATACCTTACAGCGCTGGGCAGCACGATTCTGTTACGCCGAGTGTACCGAATCGGGCAGTTCCAGGCCGAACATCTTGTTGCGAAGCGGCTGAAAACGCCGATCTGCCCGCAGCGGCTCGAGCTTGGGGTCCACATCCAACATGTAGAGAGTAGCCGAGTTCTCTTCCACGGCTCGTTCCAATTCCGCGATTGCGTCATCCCGATGACCGAGCGCATCCAGGAGCAACGCCACGTAGTAGGCATCGACGTATTCTGTGAGGTGCGTTGCCACCATTTCTTCGGCAAGATCCTCGGCTTCCTGGAGTCGGCCGCTTCTAGCCAGACACCGAGCCTCCAGGGCACGCACCCACGTGATATCGGGAGCGATGACCCGGGTGAGCCGGTATTGCGTAAGCGCTTCTTCCACCCGGCCGGCATATTCCAATGCCTGCGCATAGTAAGTCCGGCCCAAATGCAGATAAGGATGCAACTCAAGGCCATTCTTCGCCGAGACAATGGCAGCCTCAAAATCACCACGGCACAGATCGATGAACACCTCGGTGGCCGCAATGGTTGGCCACAACGGATCGGACTTTCGGGCTTTCGTTGTAGCCATGAGCGCATCTTCCAGCCGCCCCATGCTCGAATGCAACAAAGCCAACCGAACATAGGTCTGTGCTGACGGCTTGTCCCGCAGCGAGCGTAGATATTCGGCCTCCGCATCTTCGAATTTATGTTCGAACATATGCAGATCGTGAGCGCGCATGGATCGCAGTTCCGGCGTCCAGCCCTTGAGCGCCACCGCTCGCGCCAGGGCTTCCTCGAATCCCGGATGGACTTCTCGCGGCGGCAGCATACCGTACAAGGCCAGCATGAGATAACAGTGAGCAATCCCCTCGAAGGCCCGGTGCTCCATGGAATCCTGCGACGCAACGCGCTGAAAATAGCTCAATGCGTTCTCGAGCCCTTCGCGCGTGCGGCGGTCCCAACAGTGCCAGGCAGTCCGGATGAGATCGTCCGACCCCGGGACTTGTAGCCGGTAGCCCAATTTCGGCCAATAGCTGATCCACGATCCATACTCGCCCAGAGCTTTTCTCACCGCCCCGATGGTGGTGTTGACCGTGTGGCGGGAGACCACGTTGCCGCGCCATGCTTCATGAATCAACTGATCGTAGTCGACGTACTGACCGCGCTTCTCGATTAGGACCCTGAGCGCGTGAAAAGCCTGTGCCCTCAACTTCAATTCCACGCTCTCGCGCCACACGCGGCGGGCATCGAGATCCAGAGTGAGGACCCCAAATGAGATTTGATTCAACATGGAGACCTGTTACGTTCGGTTTCCCCGGTCGCACGGATTCTATCATATTGCTTCCAAATCCTGTTACGACGCTGCGTCCTTCTTGCTTGCCTCCAGTGGAAGTGAGATTCGCCGCTGATTCGCCGACGTTTTGGCGCGATTTCAGTATAGAATCCCCTAGGCATTAACCAACGTTTCTGTTGCGGGGGCCGCCGCACTCTTCGCGTGGATCGGTCGGGCGGGTCATTCAGAATATCGATGTCGTTGAAGGGATTGTGATATGAGCAAAGTCCATGAAGACTCCAGGCCCGGGTGTGGCCGCTCTCAGTTGAGTGGGGGTGTTGGAATAAGTGCATTGATGTTGCTGGTGCTGGCCTGCGGACAACTGTTCGGACAAGCTGTTTCCGAGATCAGCGGAACGGTAGCGGATTCATCCGGCGCTGGCATACCGGACGTTCAGATTACCGCAACACAAACCGACACTGGTACAGCTCGAACCGTCACCAGTGATGCATCGGGCACCTATGCCCTAACTAATCTCCCGATCGGCCCATACCGAATTGACGCCATGAAGCCCGGATTCCAGAGTTATACCCAGACCGGAATCGTCTTGCAGGTAGATAGCGCGCCTGTGATTCCAATTACGCTCCCTGTGGGCGAGGTTTCGACGAAAATTCAGGTTGAAGCCAATGCAAGCCAAGTCGAAACGACGAACATGGGGGTCGCCAACGTTGTTGACCAGCAAAAAGTGTTGGATCTCCCTCTGAACGGGCGGCAACCAACGGACCTCATCACGCTTTCGGGCGCGGCCGTCCAAACCGGCACCTCGCCGGAATGGGGTATGGCGACAGGCGTGCAGATCTCAATCGCGGGCGGCCTGTCGTACGGAGTGGGATACGCGCTCGACGGCGCGGGCCTTAGCAATTTTTATGACGCTACCGGTTTTCCTCTGCCATTTCCCGATGCGCTTCAAGAGTTCAAGGTAGAAACCAGCTCTCTGACTGCGATGACCGGCACACACTCCGCCGGGTCGGTAAATGCCGTAACCAGAGCGGGCTCGAACGCCTTCCATGGCGATCTGTTTGAATTCATCCGCAACGGGGATTTGAACGCACGGAACTTTTTCGCGCCGCAAAGAGACGACCTGAAACGCAACCAGTTCGGCGGGGTTATTGGCGGCCCAATCAAGAAGGACAAGCTCTTCTTCTTCGCCGGCTACCAAGGAACGACCATCCGTACCGACCAGGCGAACAATCTGGCTTTCGTCCCTACAGCGGCAGAACTGCAAGGTAATTTCACTGGGTGCGGCGGAGGTGTGATTCCGAATTTTCAACTGGATCCGGCGGCCGCGAAGGTTGTTAGCCTCTTGCCAAAAGGTAGCGGGCCGTGCGGCGAGGTTCGCTTCGGCATTCCTAATAACCTAAACGGCTTGACCGTGCCGACGGTGAGCGGTCAAATCGTGGGCAGAATCGACTATCAACAGAGCCAGTCCAACACCATTTTCGGACGTTATATCGCCACTTGGGATCACGCTCCCGTTCCGTATCTTTCATCGGGGAACAACGTCCTGGACACGTCCAGCAATGGGCTGGACGATTTGGCCCAATCCGCGGCCCTTGGGGACGCATGGCTCATCAATCCTCAAACTGTCAACACTCTGCGTCTATCGATGAACCGGGAAGCCACCAATCATCCGGGGCCGTCATTCTTTGGCCCAACCGATATTGGGATCAACAACTACGCAGCGATTCCAAAGTCGATATGGCTGGATGTTCCCGGTTCGTTCAACATCGGATCGGGTGTCGCAGCGAATCTCTATCTGTACAACACCACTATCCAGTTGAACGATGACGTCAGCCTGATTCGGGGCAAGCACCAGTTTACTTTCGGTGGAAATGTCGCGCAGGCCTTGATCGACGGGCTTGCGAACGTGTTTTCGCAAGGTCTATACATCTTCGAGGGCGGTCCCGGAGAATCTCCTCTGGCCGGCTTTCTGCAGGGTCAGCTTACGGTGTTAAGGCAGGAAGCACCGAACGGCTTGATCGAATATGAGAAGTTCTTCGGGCTATACGCGCAAGATACCTGGAAGATCTCGCACAATTTCACTCTGAACTATGGTGTCCGTTGGGAGCCGTTTTTCCCCGTTCAGTCCAAAGATAAGCAGAGCTACACCTTCAGCATGGCCCGCTATCAGCAAGGTCTTGAGAGCACCGTGTATCCGAACGCTCCTCCCGGGTTTCTCTATCCCGGCGATCCGGGCTTTAACGGACAATCGGCCGTGAGGACTGTATGGAAAGACTTTCAGCCTCGTATTGGTTTTGCTTGGGATCCATTCGGTGACGGCAAGACCTCCATTCGGGGCGGCGCAGGAATCGCCTACGATTTTTTCAATATGGAGTTGTTCCACAATACTGTCACTGCGGCGCCGTTTGGCGGCAGTGTGACTCTGGTGGGCGTGAGCCTGGATAATCCCTATGCAAATTTCCCCGGCGGGAATCCCTTCCCGTACCTCTCCACCCCCGGCCATGGCGTGTTCCCCGCGGGCGGCCAGTATTTGCCCATGCCACCAAATCTACAGCCGCCGGAGGTGCAGCAATGGAATTTAGCGATTCAGCGGCAGATCTCGAAGCAGTGGTTTGCGAGCGCCACTTACATGGGGAACCACGGGCTGCATGAGACCAATCAAATAGAGCTCAACCCCGCCCTCCTGGTGGGAGGCGTTTGCAGCCCATCCCTGGCCGGCACAGATCCGGCTGTGTATTTTGGTCTCACAACCCCAACCTGCTCCTCGCCGGACAATGTGAATGCGCGGCGCATTCTCAATCTCCAGAATCCGGCGAAGGCTGCCGGGATCTCCAATCTGACGGCTTATGATAACGGCGCCACGTCGGATTACAACGGCCTCCTACTGAGCACAACGTACAGGCTGAACAACAATCTCAACCTGAACGCCAACTACACATGGTCGCACTGTATTGGCGATATCACAGTGGGAGCCACGGTTCCCAATCCGGGGCAGAATACTCCCAATGATTATGCGGGGGGAAACAGACGATTGGATCGCGGCAATTGCTCCTATGACATTCGGCAGTTATGGAATTTCACTGCCGTAGCCCAGTCGCCGCACTATACTGGGTCGTTCCTGAAGCGCCTAGCCAGCGATTGGCGTCTCTCGGTGATCAACGAGCACCGAACAGGCGAGGCGATCAACCTGAACACCGGGATTGACAACGAATTGAATGGTCAGAATTCGTTTTCCTTCGAAGAACCGAATCTGGTTTCCAAGAACCCCTACGGCTCAGGCCTTCAGTTCCTGAACCCTGCGGCATTTGCAACACCGGCGCTCGGCACCTCTGGAAGTGTTGGCGTATACAGTTTGCATGGTCCGTCTTTTTGGGAGTTGGACACTGCACTGAGCCGAATATTTCGTATACGCGAGGCGCAGTCCTTTGAGTTACGGTGGGAAGCCTTCAACATCACCAACAGCATGCGGCCCCTGTTCGTGCCGCCTGGGGCGACTAGCACGAATGCATCCACGACATTGAACAGCGGCTTGTTTGGCCTCATTACACAATCCTATGATCCGAGAATCATGCAATTGGCGTTGAAGTTCGTATTCTAGAAAAAGACTGTACGATCCTTGCAGGCCATCCGAGCTGAAGTCATTGGTTCCCTCCTGCGTCCGGGATGGCTGAAGGACGCCCGAACAGCGTTGCAAGAAGGCCGGATCACGCCAGCGGAATTCAAGTCGGTTGAAGATCGCGCCGTCGATGAAGCCGTCGCGCAACAGGAAGCCGCGGGTGTGGATATCATCACCGATGGAGAGCTGCGGCGCTCGTCGTTTCTCGGTCCACTCACCGATGCCGTGGACGGGTATGGACCAATCAACGAAAGAATCGGCGCGCAGTCGCAATGGAAGACCAAGCAGGGCGAGCACCAGGTACCGCCCAGGATGGTCACAATCTTAAGTAAACTTCGCCGCCGCAGGTCGAACGCCGCGGAGGAGTTCAGCTATCTGCGCGCTCGTGCTAACCGTACTATCAAGGTGACACTGCCGAGCCCGCTCATGATGGCGCTTCTGTGGTCTCCGAAGCATTCCCGCGCCGTGTATCCCGACCCTTTCCAGCTCTTCTCGGACGCGGTGGACATCATTCGTAGCGAAGTACGTGAGCTGGCCGAGTTAGGGTGCACTTATATTCAAATTGACGCTCCTGAGCTGGCGACGCTGGTGGACCCGAATACACGCCAGCGCTCGTTCGAGGATCAGGGTGTCCCGGCCGAGCGTCTGTTGGACGAAGGAATCGAAATGCTGAATTCCGTGGCCTGTGCTCCAGGCGTGACTTTCGGACTGCATCTCTGCCGCGGAAACAATGCTGGTGCGTGGATGGCTTCCGGCGGATATGAATCGATTTCCAAACAGGTCTTTCGGGGAGCCAAAGCATTCGATATTTTCCTGCTCGAATACGACAGCCCAAGGGCCGGTAACTTTGAGCCCCTGGCGGACCTTCCATCGGACAAAAGAGTGGTGCTGGGCTTGATTTCCACCAAGACCGATTCACTGGAAGCGCAGGATGAACTCATCGCGCGGATTGATGAAGCTGCCCGGTTCTTCCCGCGCGACCGAATGGCCCTTTCAACCCAGTGTGGCTTTGCATCCGTTGCTGCTGGGAATCCTATTCGTCCCGAAACCCAACCGGCAAAATTAAGACTCGTCGCGGATACCGCCCATCGAGCTTGGCCAACATCAGAGAACGCACGCACGGCTTCAAACGTGTAGCATCTGGTTATTGCCAATGTGCCGCGCCGGCCTTGGCCTTTCAAGGAGGTTAATCAAAAGGAAGCATCATGAAGAACAACGGGAACCGAATCTTGACCACCCATGTGGGAAGCCTCGTTCGGCCGAAGCCATTCGTCGAACTTCTCCGGCGTAAACTCCAGAGGGGTGTACCCGACAACGAGTATTTGCCGGCGCTCAAGAGCGCCGTAGCTCAGATAGTGCACCAGCAGGCCGAGGCAGGTATCGACATTGTCAGCGATGGCGAATTCGGCAAAGGCATTGGGTGGGAACAATACGCCATCGAACGTCTATCGGGTTTCGGGCCGCGCCAGCCGCTCGCCACCGAAAGCGGCAATCTTGCCGTGGCGTTTCGCGACATGGAGCGCTTCCCTGAGTTCTATCAGGAGTATTGGCCGAAGCAGGAACTAACCGAGGCGGTCTATGCCTGTGTCGGCCCAATCCGCTATACGGGGCATGAGGCGCTGAAGCGCGATATTGAGGACCTAAAAGCTGCAATCGCCGTATCCGACGTCGTCGAAGGCTTCCTGCCGGTTGTGGCGCCGGCAAGCGCCATCGCGATTTCGCCCAATGAGTACTACAAGACCGACGAGGAGTATATCTTTGCCGTTGCCGAAGCGTTGCGCGAGGAATACCGCACAATCGTCGAGTCCGGGCTGATCGCTCAAATTGACGACGCGCATTTGCCGTTCATGTATGACCGCATGGTTCCCCCCGGTACTCGTGAGGACTACCGCAAATGGGCCGGGATGCGGATCGATGCCCTTAACCACGCGCTCCGGGGCATTCCCGAGGAGCGGACACGCTATCACATCTGCTGGGGCAGCTGGAACCGTCCGCATACCACCGACGTGCCGCTCAAGGAGATTGTTGATCTCGTGCTCAAGGTCCAAGTCGGCGGCTATGCGATCGAGGCAGCCAACGTTCGGCACGAGCATGAATGGCGCGTCTGGGAGGACGTCAAGCTGCCTGATGGCAAAACACTCATTCCGGGCGTGATCGCTCACACCACCAACGTGGTTGAGCACCCCGAACTGGTCGCTCAGCGCCTCGTCCGTTTCGCCAATCTGGTGGGCCGCGACAACGTGATCGGGGGTACGGATTGCGGTTTCGCCCAAGGCCCATTCGTCCAACGCGTTCACCCGTCGATCATGTGGGCCAAACTCGAATCACTGGCCGAAGGGGCGCGCATTGCCACAGCCGAGTTGTGGAGTAAGAGATCTGCCACGGTGTAACAATACGAACATGAATTAGAGCTCATTGCTAGCGGACTTTTCACGACGTTCGATGTTCACTGCCGCTGGACTGGGTTTGGCTAGCGTTGCGGTCACGCCCAGCACCGTGGACACGGCGGAATGGACGGCGGCCGAAAAGGCCAATGTTCAAGTGGTGAAGGATTTCTGTGCCGTGTTCCCGAACCACGACATCAACCGAGTCATGGCTTTCTTTGCGGAAACCTGCGCCTATCGAACAGCGGAGACACAGGAGCCTAACAAAGGCAGGCAATCCGTGATCGACCGAATCGGGTCTTACATCAACAGCGTCGAAAAGTTCGAGATACTCGAAACGTTTGCCAGCGGGCCCATGGTAATGAATCAGAGACGCGACCATTTCACCAGTGGCCCACTAAAAATAGGCATGGCGTGGGGTGTTTTTTCTCCGGGACGGCAAGATCGTCGAATGGTACGACTACACGATTTCGATGGAGCGAGCGTAACCCCACAATGCGCACTCCCACCTCGGCCGATCCTGTAGCGAAAGGATGTAATCGATGTAATCGATGAAGAACAATGTAGCGGTTGGGCTGATTTTTTGCGCCGGTGCATGCTTTGCAGGCGATACATCCGGCTCGGCAGGTGCGGCGACATTCTATAAAGACGCACTCCCGATTTTGCAAAGGAATTGCCAGAATTGCCACCGACCGTGACAAATAGGACCTATGCCCCTTCTAACGTACGAACAGGCACGTCCGTGGGCAAAAGACATCAAAGTCGAGGTGGCCGGCCGAAAGATGCCGCCCTGGTTTGCCGATCCGAAATTCGGGCATTTCAGCAACGATCGTTCACTGAAGCAGGCGGATATCGAGACGCTGGTCAAGTGGGTCAGCGATGGCGCCCAGCTAAGGCGTTTGCCCTCTTCTAATACCTCCCTACTGGATGCCCCAGGGAGAGTAATATCCAGGAGAAGCACATCGATCTGGTCTTGGTGTGCTCGAATCAGATCCAACGCGGCAGATCCGTCGCTCGCCTCAATGACAGAAAGTCCTCTCTTCCGTAGCATCTTTGAAACCGCTTGCCGCAGAGCAACTTCATCGTCCACAACCAAGACAGTTGCCGCTGCGCGATTTCGAGCGCCTCATCCAGCGTCTTCTTGCTCGAATTGTCGTGGCCGTCGCCAATGATCACCAGGATGCGCCTCGGCTCGATCGGCTCGCCCTACTGAACCGCCCCGTCCGTACCGTCAGAGACTCGTACACAGTCGCAAACGACGCAGTGGCAAGTCCGGCACACAAATCTTAGTTGATTGCATCTCAAGACAAAGAAAACAGAGCTCCGGCCACTCGTCTCCTCCTGATTAAGCGAATCAGTGTCCAAGTTCAGCTCGGATCCATGTCCCCTCCAAAACCTTGTGGTTTTGGCGGGGCGCGCAGGATCGGGCAAAGCCTATGGATTGGCCCTACGTGCCTGGGTCGACGCATAGGCTTTTTGGAAGGGGCCGAAACAGTGAATCGCCAGCGACACTCGCGGGTCTACTTGCGCAGAATCTCCCTCAGCCTTGATTTCCGGGAGCTGCTCATTCGGGCTCTTGCTGCCGCCATCGAGCCAGCTCTCGAGGTTGCCGACGCTGACGGTGTGCTCGCTCTCGGGCTGCTTCCCGAGGCTGGTCAGGCGGGTCGCGGGCCAAATGACGGGTCCGCGAATCCGCTGCGGCGAAAATTCCGGAGCGCCCTTACGGCCACTTCGCAGACCGACACCGCGCAATACTTCGACCGCGTGTTTCAAGCCTTCGGAATCGGTGAACGGAACAACGCCCGTCATGTTTGCCTACATCGTTCCAAACTCGCCGAACCACGTCCGGCTTCGAGTCCAGTCGCGCCTAACGTGGCGTTGCGCGAGGATAAGAAGGCGAAGGATGTACGGCGGGAATAGGATATGCAAGAGCACGAACGTAAAATACGCAGGTTCGACCTTTTCTGGCTTAATCTCATCCCGGCAATAGGCGCGGAGGCGTGAGGCACCAGACCTTGCCTTGTCATCTCTCCCGACGCCGCGAATGAGAGGAAGCGCATGGTTTCAATTGCCCCGATTACCGCGAATCTGACGAAGGCGGGAGAATCAGGCGTCGCCTTCCAACTGAACGGCAGGGATTTCGTGATTCTCCTCGACCAGATAACCACGGTTGACAAGAGTCGGCTTGAGAATTTCATCGGCGTATCGAGCAGTCCACGGCTATCGAAGTTGCGCGCGCCCTGAACGCGCAATTTATCCCGGAAGATTTAAGGCGAAGCGATCATGAGTTGCCGCCTTTTGGTGCCAATGTGCTCAGGAAGCAATTTGCTCGGAGTCGCCCACCCTCGATTCCTCGCTTTGCATGGGGTCCTTTGTTCATTTGCTCGCTGAAAAGTTAGCAAAAGTAAGCATTTTGCGCCCTGAACGCGACGCGCGTTATTGGTGGTCCTTCGCACCGTGCCCGAGGTTTTCGAATACTTTTCCTGCCTTCATGACAAACACCGCGCGCCCGGCCGCGTTCACATCCTGCAAAGGGTTCCCGTCAAATGCGACGATATCGGCCTGCATGCCCGGCGCGATTGAGCCGATCTGATCGCCCATACCCATGGACTCGGCCGCGAGCGCCGTCGCTCCGATCAGCACCTGCATCGGGTCCTGTCCTCCGTCACGGACCCGCCCGATGAACTCCTGATAGTTCCGGCCGTGAGCGCCTGCATTCGCATCGGTGCCGTAGACGATCTTGAGATTCTTGTGCTTCAGCGACCTCTTGAAGGTCTCCAAGATCACCGGCTGGTACTTCACGTAGTTCTCGTAGGCATGCTCGTTCCAGGTGCCTATTCCCAAGTATTTGGCTTTGTTCTCCAGGTAGTTCTGGAGGAGTAGGCCAATTTGGGGATCGTAGTAGGTTCCGTGTTGGGCCATCAGATCGAAGGTTGCGTCGCTGACGAAAAATCCGTGTTCGATCGCGGTGCAGCCGGCAAGCACCGCCGCATTGGCGGCATCGTCGGTGTGGGCGTGCACCAGAGTGCGCAGGCCGAGCGCCTTGGCCTCGCCGCAGGCGGCCTGAATCTGTTCGTCGGTCAAGGATTTCGCGCCATCTTCGCGGATGCTCTTGGAGGCGAAAATCTTGATGAAATCCGCGCCCTGCTGTTTGCGCTCGCGAATCAGAGTGCGCATCTGGTCGGGTCCTCCACTGTGTTCGTCCAGCGCGTCGAGCGAAGTTCGCACACGCGGGCCGGGCAGGATGCCCCGCGCTACCGCGTCGCGCAGATCGTTGTCGATCATGGCGCCAGGGCTTTGCAGCGTCGTAAATCCCGCGTTTAGCGTGGCGGCGAGATTCTCGGCCATGCGCAGCAGCGCTTCCGGCACCGGGGCGGCCTCGCCCTCCACAAAACGATCCGAGCTGTTGAAATGATTCGCGATGTGCGTATGTGTGTCGATCCAGCCGGGCGAAACCGTGAATGCGGTCAGATCGTAAGTGACCGCGTTGGCGGGCGCTTTTCCGCCGACGCTCGCGATCTTCGATCCCTGGATCACGATGATGGTGTTCTTCAGCGTCTTGCCCTTGCCGTCAAACAGGGTCGAAGTCTTGAGCACCAGCGGGCGGTCCTGCGCGAAAACCAGTGTCATGCTCAGCGTGAATAGAAGCAGTTTTGTCATGAGGTTCTCCAGCAGAGCATAGCATGGGACATACCATGGCCCAACGCCCCGAGTTTTTCGACCAAACGGCCTAAGTGCTTGTTACAGTGTCAGATGCGAGCATCGAGGAATTCTCTCCGAAAAAAATCCTGTTTTCCGAATGACTCATGCGACCATAGTTGCCGTATCCTTTCATCCAGACCCGAGTCAGGTCACTTACGAAGATCTGAGCTAAGTTGCAATCCTTGAAGGCGCAAATTTGGCGGAAGGTCCTCCCGCAGCCCAACGTCGTGCTTCATCACCGAGCGAAGAGGAACATGGGCAACCAACGAAAATTTCACACGTCTCTCGGATCCTTTACAGCCTGTTCAGCCGTGATCATCCTGGCAGGAGGCGCCCATGTGCTGGCACAGGGTGTGGCGTCTCAACCCGCGGCGCAGGACTCCCACTCAGGCGCGACACAGGCGGACGGTTCACCGGCGGTTCAGGAACAGGCCGTTCTGAAGAAGTACTGTGTAACCTGCCACAACGACAAGCTGCGGACGGCTGGGTTGTCGCTTGAGAATGTGAACATTGCCGATGTTTCTCAGAATGGTGCAGTGCTGGAGAAAGTCGTTCGCAAGTTGGCGACGGGAGCCATGCCGCCAGCCTCGGCGCCCCGGCCCGACAAAGCGACGCTGACGACCCTACGCGCTTCATTGGAGCGTTCTCTCGATCGTGCAGCAGCGGCTCACCCTAATCCCGGACGGCCGATGATGCTCCATCGTTTAAACCGAACGGAATACCTGAACTCGGTCCGCGATCTACTGGACGTCGAGCTTAGTCCAGAGGACGCCTCTCTTTTGCCGGCGGACGATACCAGCTTTGGATTCGATAACAACGGAGATGTTCTTGGGCTGTCGCCGCTTTTGCTTGAGCGCTACCTTTCCGTAGCCAACCGCGTGACCAATGCCGCGATCGGGCCAACGTCAAGCGTTGAAGTAGATGTCTATAGCCACCGCGAGGAATTTACGGCTCCGCAGCGAGAATGGAAAGAAGGCCTTCCCTTGGGCACACGCGGCGGGACAGCTTTCACGTATCGATTTCCGGTTGATGGCGAATATACAATCAGCGTGAAGTTGCAGCGTTCCGGTGGCGAGGGATTCGTGATCGGTCTTGACGAGCCCAAGGAAGGCGAACCGGTGCGGCCTCAGCGGATGGTGATCGAATTAGACGGCGGTACGGTTGCGCAGTTCGCAATTGGTCCTTACAAAACGGTTCGGGAATCACTATCGGCATCGCCGAACGCATTGGAAAGAACCGACCACGTCACGAAGAAAATCACTAGCCTTGAGCTGGAGCAACGAAAAGCGACGGCGGACGACGGAATCGAGGTTCGGCTATTTGTTAACGCCGGAGTGAGGCGAATTAGCGCCGCATTTATCGCTCGGTTTGAGCCGGTCCCAAACCAACTCCTCGAACCCTTGGCCTCGGGCACCGGAGGCCCTCCGCGCTTGTTGGGAGTCGACAAAGTGCTGATCACAGGGCCGTACAAAGCTGCCGGTTCGAGCGACACACCGAGTAGACGCCGCATCCTGACTTGCCGGCCTGAACCCGGTTACGACGAGATGCCCTGCGTCCGAACCATCCTCAGCCGATTGTCCCGGCTGGCGTATCGGCGGCCAGCGACCGGGAGCGACTTGGATGAACTGCTCACCGCTTATGGCCAAGGGCGGCAGGAAGGCTCCTTTGAGGCGGGCGTCGCCACGGGTCTTCGCCGCATGCTCATGGATCCGGCATTCCTCTTCCGACTGGAGCGCGACCCCGCCCAAATCGCGCCAAATACTTCCTACCAGATTTCGGATCTGGAACTGGCTTCACGGCTTTCGTTTTTCCTGTGGAGCAGCATTCCCGATGACCAGTTGCTGAAATTTGCCGAACAAGAACGATTAAGCAATCCTGAAGTTCTTCAGGCGCAAGTCCGGCGAATGTTGGCTGATCCTCGTGCTCATAGCCTGGTCACCAATTTTGCGTCGCAATGGCTCCAACTGCAGGTGGTGGAGGGCGTGCACCCGGATCCAATCCTGTTCTCCGACTTTGATAGCAGTCTGCGAAAGTCCTTCGAGCGCGAAACAGAGATGTTCTTAGAGGACGTGCTGCTCGGGGATCGCAGCGTTCTTAAATTGCTAAACGCGAATTATACGTTTGTAAACGAGCGATTAGCGCGGCACTATGCCATTGCAGGCGTCTACGGCGATCAATTCCGTCGTGTCGAGGTAACCGATGGCATCCGAGGCGGGCTGCTGGGTCAGGGCAGCATTCTGACGGCTACTTCGTATCCAACTCGTACTTCTCCCGTACTACGCGGGAAATGGATTCTCGACACGCTGCTGGGGAGCCCGCCACCTCCGCCGCCACCGGACGTGCCAGCATTACCTGAGGCAACGGCCACAGGCAAAGTTCTATCGGTTCGAGAGCGCTTGTCCCAGCATCGAAAAAATCCGGCATGCGCGGGCTGCCATGCTCGAATGGATCCGCTCGGATTTGCTCTCGAAAACTTCGATGCTACCGGAAGATGGCGAACAGCTGAGTCAGCGGGCCCAGCGGACTATGCGCCGCAGGCGATTGACGCTTCCGGCCAGCTTCCAGACGGGACGAAGTTCGACGGCGTTGCGGGCCTTCGGCATATGTTGCAGGAACGGTCCGACCAATTTGTTTACGCCTTGACGGAAAAACTGCTTACCTTCGCGTTGGGGCGAGGCGCAGATTGGTACGATGCCCCAGCCATTCGCGAAGTTGTGCGAGCCGGCGAGAAAGACGATTATCGCTTTTCTTCACTCGTCACAAGCATAGTAACCAGTGCTCCGTTCAAAATGCGGATTTCGCAGGGTGCGGAAAATTCGGTTCAACATGCCGCTCAGCAGAGATCGAAGCCGGCCAGGATCTCAAAGCTGACTGCGGTCAACAGCTCTAGTAGTTCAACGGCACAAAAGTAAGGGAGTTCGGCTCGAAAGGAAAACAAACCAATGTCCAATGGAAAACAAAATAACCAGCCTAGCCCGGCATTTATCACGAAGATGTCAATCGACCGCCGCAACTTCCTGCGGGGAGCCGGAGCGGTCCTTGCCCTTCCGTTGTTAGACGCGATGACACCTGCGTTCGCGGCACCGAACAAGCGAGTGGCAAGACTTACATTTATGTATGTGCCGAACGGCATCAACCTCGCAATGTGGACGCCCGCGGGGACGGGCACGGATTTCGCATTGTCACCGACGCTATCCGCCCTAGAACCATTTCGCGATCAAGTAAACGTGTTATCCGGCTTGTCCTTGCATGCCGCCGATCGCATGAACGATGGCGCCGGCGACCATTCACGTGCGACCGGGGGCTTTCTGAGCGGGTGCCATGCCAAGAGGACTCAAGGGGCCGATCTGTTTCTTGGGATTACCGCCGATCAAGTTGCGGCCAAGTCTCTCGGGAAGGGCAATCTGCTTCCATCTCTCGAGCTAGCGATCGATGACAGAAATGTTGCGCCTCTCTGCGACGAAGGTTATACTTGCGCATACAGCAATACGCTCTCCTGGAGTTCGGCGACAACGCCGCTGCCCATGGAGAACAATCCACGCCTGGTATTCGAAAGGCTCTTCGGCGAAGGCGGAGATGTCAAGCAGCGGACCATTCGAATTCGGGAAGATCGAAGCATTCTCGATGCGGTGACGGGGTCGATGAGACAACTGCAGAGTAAAGTCGGAGCTAGCGACCGGCTACGACTGGACCAGTATTTCGACGCGATTCGACAGGTGGAGACTCGGCTGCAAAGAATCGAGGCGCAGAACGCTGCGTCGCCCACCTTTGGAGCGGGAGTGAATCGGCCGCTGGGTGCTCCCGAAAAGTTTCAAGATCACATCAGGCTAATGTTCGACCTTCAAGTGCTGGCGTTTCAAGCCGACATTACGCGCATCAGCACCGTGATGTTCGCTCGTGAAACCAGCGGACGGAGTTATCCCGAGGTCGGTGTGCCGGACGGACATCATTCAGTTTCACATCACGACAACAACCCAGAAAAGCTGGCGAAGATTGCCAAGATTGACGCGTATCACGTGCAGCAGGCAGCGTACTTCATGCAGAAGCTTCACGACACCTCCGATGGCGAGGCTTCGCTGCTGGACAACTCCATGATCCTGTACGGTGCGGGCATCAGCAACGGCAATATTCACAATCACGACCATTTGCCGGTCTTTCTCTCCGGCGGAGGGGCCGGGCAGCTCAAAGGTGCACGTCATGTCGAATTCAAGGATGGCACTCCGCTGGCAAACGTCCTCCGGAGCATGCTCGACAAAGCGGGTGTGCCGTGCGACAGTTTGGGGGAAAGCACGGGCGTTCTGGCAGAACTGTGAGCTGACAACATGCACAAACTCCTGCCAATTTGCGGAATGCTATTGGTGCTTGCTGCGGCGTGCACCAGCGCCCCTGCTGCACCGTTGCTTGTCGACGCTTTGAAGGCGGGTGACCTGGCCGCGGTTCAGAAGGCGCTTCAGGAAGGTGGCGATCCAAATGCCGCCGAGACGGACGGAACCACCGCACTTCATTGGGCGGTACAGATGAATCGGCTAGACATGGTTAGCGCGCTGATCGCCGCGGGCGCCGACGTGAATGTGAAAAACCGTTTCGGTGCGCCACCGCTGATGTTGGCGGCGACGAATGGCAACGCATCCATTACAGACGCAATGCTTAGGGCCGGGGCCGACGCACTGGCTAAAGTGCCCGAGACGGGAACGGTCTTGATGGCTGCCGCGCGTACAGGCAATCCGGATATCGTCACTGCCCTCCTCGCAAAGGGCGCGGACCCCAACACTGCGGACCCCATCACCGGACAAACACCTCTTATGTGGGCGGCAGCCGAAGGCCACGCCGCTGCCGTCAAAGCGCTTCTCGCTGGTGGCGCCAATATCCGGGCGCAGTCCCACGACAAGTTTTCCGCTCTATTTTTCGCCGTTCGCAAAGGAGATATCGGCTCGGTGGATGCATTGGTCCTGGCGGGCGCGGATGTCAATGAGACCACTGAGCCGCAGGATACCCCAAATTGCGACATGTATTGTAAGCAGTATCCGGCCGGAACCAAAATCAGTCCGAAGGGCGACAGCATGCTCGTGGTCGCCATCCTCAACGCGCATTACGAACTCGCCGATTTCCTGTTAACAAAGGGCGCCGACCCCAACGCGGCGGGTACTCACTGGGCGCCGCTGCATGCTCTGGAGCGTATTCGCAACTATGAGGAAACACAATACCCAGCGCCCCGACCCACCGGCAATCTGGACAGTCTGGAACTGGCGAAACACCTGTTTGCGCACGGCGCGGACCCGAAGGCTCGAGCGAATACGATAACAGCATCGCGAGGGGATGGAGCGGGAGACCAGAATTATCAGGAGTTGAAGGGTGCCACGCCGTTCTTTCTCGCGGCGAAAGGTGCCGACATCCCCATGATGCATTTGTTGCTGGCTAATCGAGCGGATTTCACAACGCCGATTGACGATCACACAACCCCATTAATGATCGCGGCTGGAATCGGCTGTGTACCAGGACAATGGATCGAACCGGAGCGCGATGTGCTCCAGGCCGTGAAACTCATGGTCGAAGAGTTGAAGGCGGATGTGAACGCGGAAAACGATCGACATGAGACAGCTTTGCATGGCGCAGTGTGTAGAGGCGCGGACTCGGTGGTTCAGTATCTCGTGGATCAAGGGGCCCGACTGGATGTCAAAGATATAGAGGGGCAAACGCCGCTCGACGTTGCAATAAATGGCATCACCCGGCCCATTCGCATTGGTGGTCCAGATATTATTCTCTTCAAGTTTCCGCTTCATACTGCGGCCCTTCTGAAGAACTTGATGGCTCAACATTCCGCCGGCTCGGGCAGCGTTGCCGCGCTGCGATAAACCACGTTAGGTTCCTAGGCGAAGGGGCTGCGCGCGCCCCAAAATCTCAAACTCGGCGGTTCGGACGGCTAGTTGTAGCCCCAGTCCATCCCGCCGGCGCTTCGAGATTTGTTTCCGCTCTTCGACGAGCAGCTAAGAATTACTGTTCTTTCGCTTGTATTGCCGTTCGTGGATTTGCACACAGCTAGAAGCCCAATAAGGAGACTCTCAATGCCCGTCAGGCATTTCTCAATAATTTCTGTTTCCACCAAGGCGGATCGCTCGACGCGCCGTGACAGCCGATGGCTGAGGAGCGTGATCCATCTATACATCGTCATCGTGTGCGGCTTGATCTGTTATCAACCGAGTTTCGGCCAGTCAACTTTCGGAACTGTGCTCGGAACGGTCAGGGATCCATCGGGTAGCTTGGTCCCGGTCGCCAAAGTCGATCTTATTAACACGGGAACCAGCGCGATTCACTCAACAATCACCGGCCCGGACGGATCTTATCAGTTCGTCAATGTGGAAATTGGGAATTACAAGCTCAGGGTGGAGGCTCCCGGTTTTCAAATCACCGATTACCAACCCTTCGATCTTGAGGCGCGTGCCACCGTGCGCATCGACGTCGACATGCGGGTAGCTTCGCAGGCCACTACGGTGGATGTCCAAGCCATTGCGATCGTGCAAACGGATGCCTCTAACGTATCGGAAACCAAAGGCAGTCTCGAATTGACTGACCTTCCAGTGGCGATCGGAACGCGTTCGTCCGGATCCACCAGCGCCTACTCGACACTTACGGCGCAGCCCGGGGTACAGATTGATAACAACAACAGTATGATGGTGGCTGGGGCCGGACCATCGCAGCTTTCCGTCACCGTCGACGGTGTTAGTTCCGTGGGGCCGGCGACCCTGGGCCCACTCGCAGAGCTATTCCCGTCATTCAATGCGATTGAAGAAATCAAGATCAGCGAGACGTTGAATCCGGCCGAGTTCGGAGGCGTCGCGGATATTACGACCATTTCGAAATCGGGCACGAACGACCTTCACGGCGGGCTGTTTGAGAATGTTCAAAACACCGACTTCAATGCCGCCGACACCTTCAGTCACATCGTCGCCGAGGACAAGATGAACGATTTTGGAATCTACCTCGGTGGGCCGGTCATTCTCCCCAGACTGTATAACGGTCGCAATCGGACCTTCTTCTTCGGAAGTTTTGAAGTTCTTCGATTGCCGAAGACGGAGACCGCTGTACTCAGCGTGCCTACGGCTACGATGCGGAGCGGCGATCTGTCCGGGTATCTGGCCGCGGCTGTGGGCGGCGCCGCTAACCAATTGACGGGCTATCCCGGTAATATCATTCCCGCAAGTCAACTGAATCCCTTTGCTCAAAAATTGATGGGCTTGATTTATCCGTTACCAAATTACGGTGCGCTTGGCGCGGTCTCGAATAATTACCTTGCGTCTTATGGGATCCCGATCAATAGCGCTCAAGGAGACGTCCGCATCGATCAAAGCCTGGGCCCTAAGCATATGATCTTTGTCCGCTATACCTACAAGAACCGACGCATCACCGGTCCGGAACAGGACGCCGGCGGGAATCCGAGCAGCCCGTTGCTGGGAGGGGTCTCAAAACCAGAGATCTACAATTCCTTTGTAGCCTCCTACAATTGGGTAATCTCTCCGAGCCTAGTCAATGAGCTGCGTGGAGGCTTGAATGTCGTGCATCGCAACGTTTCGTTCGGCATAACCGCTCAACAGGCCGCAAATATTTTGGGTCTGACAGTTGGCCCCGGCGCCTTGCCAGGGGCCCTTCCTCCGGGAGACGACATCCCGACATTGAGCATCGCCGGATTCATGGGCATTCAAGGGCAACAGAACGACTTACACCCGGGTGAAGCAACCTATCAGGCCTTGGACAGCTTGACTTGGACCAAGCAGAAACACACATTCAAGTTCGGAGCGGATTGGCGGTATTTCAGCAGTCTGAACACACTAGCCTTTAACAACTACCGAATGGGTGACTATACATTTAATGGCTCCGCGCTCAGTGCGCTGCTCGGCAGCGGCGCGGCGACACCGATCGCTTCTTTCTTGTTGGGCTATCCGGACCTGACGACGATCGGTACCACGTTAAACCCGAACGCCGATACGCATGCGGGCACCTACGCGGTTTTCGCGCAAGATGACTGGAAGATTTCGCAGTCCCTCACCATCAACTATGGCTTGCGCTGGGAATACCATCCCGGATTTCAAGACAGCCTGAATAATCTGGCAAATTGGGATCCCTACTATTCGAGCACGATCAACGGCCGGACGGTACAAGGGGCGATGGTGGTGCCCAACCAGGCTGCCTTCGCCAATGTCAATCCGGCCTTTGTTGAGTCAATTGCTCCAATCCCGATCATCACTGCGGCGCAGGCAGGCATTCCTCTATCACTGCATCAGGCCTCGAAGCGGGATTTTGCCCCCCGCATCGGCTTTGCCTGGCGCATCGGAGGAAGCAACAAAACGGTCCTGCGCGGCGGATACGGCCGCTTCATTGAAGGACTGTTGAGCTCCTCTATATTTGCCGGTTGGGATTTGGAAGCCGCGGACGTCGGGTACTTCAACAATTCTCTGGGAAGCAACGGACGCCCCATCTACTCGATGCCCTATTCGTTTCCTTCCAATATCGCGCAACCAGGTTCACAGTCCCTGCTCGATGGCATCGAGATCAAAAATCGCGATCCGATTGTCGAGGAATGGAATCTCACCCTGGAGCGGGACCTTGGCAAAGGCGTCGGGTTGAGAGTCTCCTACGATGGCAACCACTCCTACAACGTTCCAACGGATATAAACGCGGACCAGGTTGCCCCAAACACCTTGGGCTATTACGCTCCAGCCACCCAGGCCGCCATTCCTTTTCCGGAGTTCGTTTATCTGGGCCAGGTGACTACTTTGCTCGGCTTCGGTAATTACAACGCCGGGACGATCTCTGTGAAGAAGCGCGCTGCCAGCTTCCAATTTGAGTTGAGCTACACGTACACGCGGGACCTCACAAATATCAACGGGGCCCCAATCGCTAGCGCCAGCGGTTTCGTCGGTGAATACGGTAACGTCCTGACCGATCCACTACATCCGGGTGTCGACTACGGCAATACGCCGTTTGCGCGCCGGGAGCGGGTACTGGCGACGTTTCTCTACGAACTGCCGTTTGGAAGAGGAAGAACTCTCTTGAGCGGGAACGGTCTCCTGGATCGAGTTGTCGGTGGCTGGGAGCTGAGCGGCGTCGCGCTCTTCCAAAGCGGACCCTTTATGTCCGTGGCGACGCTCAACGATCCGTCGGGCACGGGCTACAATCTTTTCAATCCCAATGGTGGCCGGGCTGACACGGTTCCGACCGTGGGTCCTTATAGTGGGCAGTCGATCGGCCAATGGATCAATCCCAACGCCTTCGCCAATCCCGCGAACGATATCGGTCGCTTCGGCGACTCGGGGTCGGGTTCGATAGTTGGACCTGGCACTCAGGCGGTGTCCCTTTCGTTGATCAAGCGGTTCTCCTTGAAGGAGCGCATTCGCGCGGAGATGGGAATGCAGGTATCGAACGCGTTCAACCATCCAAACTATGCTCCCCCCGGCAATCTGACGCTGGGAGTGCCGGCATTCGGCCAGATCACCGCAATGGAAAGTGCCGAGGGTGCCGGCCCGCGGCAGGTTCAGTTGACGGGACGCCTGACGTTTTGACCATCAACCCAAACGGAGGGGAACGGTGGCGCGTGACCTGAGTCCGGGTCTCCTAGCTGCCATTTTCTTGAGACAGCGTTCAGGCCCGATGATACAATGTGGAGTCCAGACCTCTGTAGGTCCTCCACCCCCGTCCTGGATATTCGGATCGTTGTGTCAATTAGGGTGCCGACATCACGAGGTATATATGAGTTTCTGGGCTTCCGGCTAGACGCGCGAGAACGCCTCTTGCTGAGAAACGGCTCTGCGGTTTCGATCACCCCCAAGATTTTTGACGCGCTGTTGCTTTTCCTGGAGAACCCAAGTCGGCTTTTGGGCAAAGACGAGATCATGAGAACTGTGTGGCCCGACACCCATATCGATGAGGCCACACTCACCCGAACGATATCGGAGCTCAGAAAAACCTTAGGACAGAAGCCGGGCGAAGCGAACTTCGTTCAGACCGTTCCGAAGCGAGGCTATCGATTTGTAGCCCCGGTGGAGGTGCTGCCCGACACAGCGGCGGCGGGTAAGATCCCCGCGCCTGTTGATCAAGCGCCTGAACCGCCCGCGGCAATCGCTCCGGCAATCAATGACACACCAAGCTGGAGCGTGAGCTCCTGGCGTAGCATGCTCACCGTCATCGTATTTATTCTTCTTGTCCTTCTCGTTGTCTTGACAGGGACCTGGGTTTATCAGACCGAATTCCGGAGGGCATCTTCTTCTCCGGGATCGATTGCCGTGCTTCCCTTCCGGCGCCTGGGTGGTTCCGGGAGCGACCAATTCTTGGAACTCGGTCTCACCGACACGCTGATCACTCGTTTGAGCAGCGTTCCGGAACTCACCGTACGGCCGGCGAGCACCGTAAACGAGCATGCCGATCCCAAACAAGACCCGGTCGTGATCGGACGAATTTTGAAGGTGGATACGGTGCTCGATGGCAGTATTCAAACCATCCGCGAAGAAATACGGGTCACGCTTCGGTTGATTCGAGTCCACGACGCAAAACCGCTTTGGGCTGCAACCTTGGATGGAAACGCAAGGGACCTTTTTTCGCTTCAGGACGCAGTATCCCGTCAAGTGGCTGTGGCCTTGAACCTGCGGCTCTCTTCCAATCAGCGGGAAATGTTGGCTAAACGCTCCACCAACGACCGTGAAGCCTACGAGTCGTATGTCAGAGGCCGATTCTTCCTCAGTAAGCGCAGTCCGGAAGGATTCCAAAAAGCGAACGATTACTTCAAACAGGCCATCCGGCTGGACCCGTCTTATGCGCTCGCGTACGTTGGATTGGCCGATACATATCTCACCCTTCAAGGGGCGGGCATGGAGAACCCGCAGCAAGCGACTCCTAAGGCGAGGGCGGCCGCTCAACAGGCACTGAAGCTCGACCCGACGCTGGGTGCCGCCCACAACAGTTTGGCCGCCATTGCCGAGGATTACGATCGCGACTGGCCCACGGCTGAGAAGGAATTTAAGCTCGCCCTGGAACTTGATCCTGGTTTCGCTCCGGCCCACGAGTGGTACGGGGAGTATCTTGGATTGATGGGGCGCTTAGATCAGGGATTAGTTGAAGAACAGAGGGGCTTGGCTATCGATCCACTCTCTCCAACCATCAACGAAATCAAAGGGAAACTATTTCTGTGGGCGCGACGATACGACGAGGCAATCCGACAGTTCCAACAGACACTTGAGCTCGATCCCAGTTTCTCTCCGGCCCGTATCTGGCTGGTGCGGACGTACGCGGCAAAAGGGATGGTGGCGGAATCGCTCGCTGAGAGCGAAAAGGACTATAAGGCTCGAAACGGAGCCGTAACCGTCGAGACGTTAGCGATGGCATACGCTAATGCAGGTCAAACAGACGCAGCCATAGAGATCCTCGAGCAGTTGCGCGCACGAGAACATCTGGAATACATACCTCCTTTCAACTTGGCGTACGTCTACATATTCTTGAAGCAGAAAGATCGAGCCATTGAGGAACTGAACAAAGCGTGCGAGGGACACGACATCAACGTGAATTCCATGAAGGTTGATCCATTGTTGGATTCGTTGCGTCCGGATCCCCGCTTTCAAAAGTTGATGAAACGCGTGAATCTTCCAGGCTAGGTGCGCCCAGACATCGGCCGATCCCGGTGCATCCATTTTTCATCCTTGATCCGTCAGGTGTTAGCACAGTCTGGACCCGGTTCGGAGGCTTGCAGAGTTCGTATTCATTGCGGGCTTGCAGAAATAGGTCCCGAATCAGTGGAGAAAAAGTTGGAGGACCGCAGTCTTGGGGAGCCAAATTCCTTTCCATCCATAGCCGAACTCGGCGAAAACGATGACGAAGGAAAGCCGTTCAGCAGCACGACGGTCTGCAGAGCCAGTACGAAAGCGAGCAACAGCGATCCAACTGCGCTCTCAATCTGAGTTCACAACGAAGCGCGTACTAACGGTTTATCTCCTGAGCATCTGGGCGAAGCCGTCCATGTGGCACTGACCGCGGCAGATCCTTAAAGGCAATGGGGACGGAACATTCCAGACCGGTCAAGAATCG
>Ga0206991_10101_pt1 | contig 24418 bp, 24 predicted proteins | sample Alteio_BWMinCont_9_FD_153286 | JGI IMG/M metagenome (GOLD analysis project Ga0206991, IMG submission 153286) | Enriched cells from forest soil in Barre Woods Harvard Forest LTER site, Petersham, Massachusetts, United States -... | ecosystem: Environmental > Terrestrial > Soil > Temperate forest >...
CTCATGAGTACGTGATCCATTCGTCCAGCGGGCTAGGCGTTCCTACCATCGGCAAACCAAGTTGTGACGACTGCCCACCAGTATGTTTTTGGTGTCTCCCATATCAATAGAACGCCGTCGCATCGAAAAACTTAGAAATAGCTGCGAACAAAAAGCGAAGGCCTCAAGGAGCCTTGCGAAGATTTCCCACAAAAATTTCGAATTTTTGGAACGAACGGCGTTTTATCCAAATAGGAAAACTTCGCGGTTCACGAAAATTGCCGTGCGCCTCGTCGTTGTTCCGGACTGCTTAGTAAATACAGGTAGGCAGGGCCTGGAGGTGCTGGGGTCTTTCTAAACCCAGGATTCGCCTCCGGGTTCTTCCCCGGACCCTCTGGGCCCTTGCCAAAAACGAATTCGGAGGCGACGATGGCGGAATTCCCAAAGCGATTCTTCAGAAGAATTTTTGGAAGCATCTTAGAAGACCACTACTTGGACGTGGAAGTTCGCTGTTTACATCCACAGAGGAGTAAAGACAGTCTTTGGCCGAAGCAGTTTTGGGCGAACAGCCTGAGGGAGTTGGAAAAGCTGTGGTTCGAGATAGAAGACCTGAATAACTATGGCTACCAAATCCACTTCACAATCGTGGCGCGGCTCAGGAAGGTCCAAGGTAAGAAGGAGCACCCGCTACCCGATAAGCCGATCGTTGTCGCCGTCTGGGCGGATTTGGACGTGGGAAAGAACAAACCATACAAGACAATCAAGGAAGCAGTGGAGCAAGTTGAGAGGCTAAAGCCTCTTCCGAATATCATCGTGGAGTCCGGCACCGGAATACATGTTTACTACCTCTTGGAAAAGCCCAAGGAGGTCTCGCGAAAAAGGTTGGAAAGGGTTCTACTCTCTCTCTCTCTATTGCTGAAGGGCGACAAGGGTGCGGCACGTGCCACTCGGTTGATGCGCGTTCCGAACACGATCAATTGGAAGCCGGAAGCAAACAAGCAGGAAGCAGCAGCTTGGTATCCGTCGAAAACCCGCCATCGTTTCAAGGATTTGGAGGCGGCCTGGAAAACAAGCGACGATGGCTCCGGCCGCCGAAAAGCCAACAAGAAGAAAGACACCAAGCAAGACCAGGGCGGCGACGGAAAGTATTGGGAGTTTTTCGTCCAGCATGTCAGCCAGTTAGTGTTGAGCGATAACGGTTCTGAGGCTAGAGGATTGTGCCCGTTCCACGACGACAAAGACCCGTCATTTTCGGTCAATGTGGAAACCGGACTATGGAAATGCTTTGGAAGTGGGTGCAATGCTGAAGGGAATGTCCGGCAGTTCTGCGAGAGACTGAACCTTCCGATCCCCGAGATTGAGATAAGGAGATTCCCACGGCTCCGCAAGATTCCCCGGGATCAGGAATGGGCTGGCGAAAAGGTATTCCGCGAGGTCCATAAGTACATTAGGAGCCAAGTTCACTTTACAAGGGACTGGCAGCCGGTCGTCGTGACGCTGTGGGCTATGGGCACTTATCTCCATCAGCAATTTCCATGCTACGGACACCTATGGCTCAACTCACCGACCACGCAGTCCGGAAAGACAAAGCTCCTAGACGTCCTGTGGACGATTTGCTACAAAGCAGAGGAGCCGCAACTTGAACCCACCTCCGCTGTCCTATTTCGTTTTGCCTCTGCTTTTGGAGGAACGTTGTTGCTGGATGAAATAGACAATCTGAGCCCCGAGAAGCGATCCGATGTAATTTCAATCCTAAATCACTATCACAAGCACGGTGTTGTCTTTCGGTGTGTTCCAGGCAAGAACAAAAAATATACGGTTGAGAAATTTACTGTCTATTGTCCGAAGGTCATCGCTGGGATCAGCAACCTTCCTGATATCTTGGCGGACCGGTGTATAAAAATCTATCTTCACAGGAAGCGTCCAGCGGACAAAGTTGAACGGTTTATGCCTGGTATGTACGAAGACACAGAGGAGTTGCGGAATCAGATCGACGCTTGGGCCGCCCGCGATGTGTTCCAAATCCTGGGTGCCTGCAAGGACTACAAACAGCTTGGTGTCCCGAAGAGAGCGGATGAGCGACTACGAAATATTCTTGAACCGTTGTTCGCCATCGCAGCTGTCTTGCCCAAATGGGTCCACGACAAATTAGATGAGGCGACTGTTAAGCTCGCTAGGGATCGAAGAGCCAATGAAGAGGAATCTAACCCCGTGGTGCTTGGCATCCAGGCTTTGAGGGAGAATTTCCCGGAAGGCGAGGACCAATGGCGTCTACGGTCAGATCAAGCCTTCGAGATTTTCCAGCATGATGTTCCAGGCATAGAAACGAAGGCACACGCTCAAGCGTTATTGCGCAGACTTGGTCTTCGATCAACAAGGGTCAGGGTTGGGAAGCACGTATTGAGATCGTATGTGCTTTCCAGAAAAACTCTGGACAGGTTGGTTGAACAATATGGTGTGCAGCAAGAGAGCGTGGCGTAGCACATGTAGCGGGTGTAGCGGGCGGCTGGGGCAATACGCCGATCTAGTTGCCGAGTCGGGACTACCGTCGCATAGATGCCTGTGGGAAGACGACTACCTATACTGGCTACCCGCTACATGCGCTACAGACGCTACACTTGTCTCCAAGTCTGCGGTGGAGGACGCTGTGAAACGCGAAAAGATGTTTTATGACGTACTGGCGGGCGGAATACTCTACAGCAGCTTGAAAAGCTCCCGTGTCCCCAGGTTCCCTAGACTCAAAAGAACACTTACTAGCGAAGAACTGTCCAAGATGAGGCGAGGAGGCAGGCCCAGGATCTACGCCTCCAACGCGGAACGTCAGAGAGCCTGGTATGCCCGCCAGAAGGCCAGGGTGAAATATTACAAATCCGAGCATGACCTCAAGTGAGTGCTGAGAGGCGCTGGGAACAATCTGGGAAAAAACGATTTTTCGGTCAATTCTTCCCTTTCCTGAGCAAATCACGTCATTTGTGACCGAAATAGACGATGAGCAATAACCTAAGCACGGTACATAGCCCATTTACGCAAAATAGCCTAACGAAACCCTGTGCAAAAAACCGCAGATAATGAGGGTTTCACACCTTTTTCGGAAACCCGAAAAACTCGGGTTTAGGCGTGCCCTGGGTGAGGCTAAGCTACGGGGCGAAAAGCACTGACGCCACCGTTTTTTCTCGTCCACGATGAGGACACCCCTGCGTTCTGGACGCTCTCGCCGCAGCTCCCAGGCCTGCCTAATAGAGATAATTCTCGGAGTCTTCACGCGCTTCAACGACGATCTGCATGTGGGCGACTGCACCAGCGAGCTCAATCGATTTTCTGGAAAATAAGGGCATCGGAATAGCGGCCATTATAGGCGCAAAAGCAGATTCAGCGCTGCCAAGAACATCCTTCGTTAGAGTCGAAGGGCGAACAATGAAGCAGAGCGCCGACGTGATAAATCGCGGACGCCTCTCAGTCAGTAGGAACTATGCCGTTTTGCGCTTGTGGTCGCTGGGGCGCTGCCAGAAAGGGTCGCCTAGGTCGGATAGTTCGGGGAAATGGCGGCATGTCATCGCTGTCAAATAGTGGAGTTTGGCGCTCGGGAATACTGTGTGAGAGTTTCCATCGAACTCTAATAGAGCGGGCAGCTCGCGCACGTTGTACCAGGGAGTTATCAGCTGCACGAACAGACCAACGGCGATGGAGGCCAGCACTCCGTTCGACCAAACAACCTGGGGGCGTCCGCCAGCCGAGCCGTACTGCCCCGCCTCTCCCTCTAGGGACCTATCGTTGACAATGCCCATGCACCGCAGGCACGGCTCTCCGGGAAGCGAGAGCACCACCTGTCCCCCAATGAAAAACCCCTCGTCTACGTGATGCACGTCCATTCCGATGTCTATGTATGGAATTAGATAGCGACGTGCGGCGGTTTCCAACTGCGCTCGCTCAGCGATCGAGTCCACGCACCCAAAGATCACGTCACACGAGCGCAGGATCGTGCCACAAGCCTGCCATTGCATTGCCTTGGCCCATATTTTCGCCAACGGGTTCAGGCCGGCGATCACGCGGCTGGCAACGAGGACCTTTGGGGTGCTGGTGGCGGCGTCGTGTTGGGTCGCACCGACGAGGCGATTCAGATTAGTGTCCTCTACGACATCTGGGTCAACGAGCACGAATTCGCCGATGCCGAGATGGACGAGCTGCTGCACAACGTGCGATCCGCCGCCCCCGAGCCCTACTATTGCCACGCGAGATCCGTTCAAGGCTCTAGTGCTGTCTCGACCGAGAAAGTTTTGCCGGTCGAGTCTCGTCGTCACTCGCTTCATAGTCTCCTCATCGGGACGCCTACAACGTCGAATCGCGAGATATCGAATGGATCCTTATGACTGGGAACCCAACACTTGCCACACGCCGAATCTTCGCTGAAGACAATCGCCCCATGCGGAAGGTCGGGCTGCACATGCCAGAAATCGGGAACGAATTTCGCTGTCTCCTCGCTGTCGGTTCGACTGAAACGCGGCCGACCACGATGAGCATGGAGGTGGATGTGAAACATCGATGCTTGTTGGTTATAAGCAATCTGGAGGGCTTTTCGAATCGCGTGTGGCCCCATCGTCGCCCCGACACCCGGGTCATCCAGGTAATCTTCGTCCGCAACCTCGTACAAGCTGTGTGCCAGGACGACTATGCCGCCTTCTTCAAGCAGGCCAGCCCGGCACAACAGGAAACTGACACGCTCGGACGCGAACGGATGCGGACATTCGAGTCGTACCTTTAGGCCGTCCAGCTGCCGCTTGGTGATCTTGAACACGACTCTCATCGAAGAGCCCTCAAGTGCTCGGCCAGGATTGCCGCCGCTCGCAACTGGGCGCTAACGTTATTCCAAGACCACGTGTGCCAAGTTCGGTCGACAATTCGGTGCATTGACCAATTGGCCCCCCTCCCACTGACTTGCTGCGAGAGAAAAAGGCGCGTTGCATATCCGCTATGCTCTTGAATGCAAAGCAGCCCTTCAACCTCGGCCGGGGCGCAGCCCCTGGGCAGTATCAGGCGCGGAAGATAGATGTAGGTTCTTCCGCCTTCTGCTAGCTCCCGAACTTCTCCGAACAGTTCGCGGAGCTCTTGGAGATGTTCGGCTGGGACCACTTAGGACGAACTCCCAGTTCGAACATGAGAGACGAATTTTTCATGATGCTCGATTTCGATGGTTTCAGTGTCGTCTAAGGGCTTGAACTCCCCGTGAACGACCTCGTCCAGCTCCCGGGATGCCTCTACCCCGACCAGCTGCTTGAAAGCGGAGACAACATAGGTCCCTGCGGGTACCTGCTTCTCTACGCCATCGACTGTTACGGTAACGAGTTTCGGCCTGTGCGCCTCGTCTGGTGCTCGCTTTGTCCCAGTCTTTACTTGTGTCTCGGCATCGGTCATGATCTGCCTCCTGGAGGAGCATTTTTGCCCCTTCACTGTTGAATGCTCATTTCTTGACGAAGTGGACGTCCCCCCCAAAAAATAATTTCTAGCCAGTGTCCAAAAAGGTGGCCGTTGAGCATTCTTTAGTGGAGGCATCGCGAAGGAACCTCGATGCGAGAGTCCGCAGAGCAGGGCCCTCCACAGGATCGTGGAGCCAGCGTAGACGACATCCGGCGCTCCATCGAGTCCCTGACGGACCCGGACACGGCCAAGCTAATGGCTTACGCCCGGAACAGGATTCGATGGATCGGTCTGAGCGCCTCGTACCACGAGCCCGGCGACTTGCTTCACGAGGCCATGATGTCGGTACTTGAAGCCGGTCGGCGGCACTGGAACCCCGAGAAGGTCACCTTTACGGGCTTTCTGATCGGCGCGATGCGCAGCATTTCAACTAACTGGGCACGGAAGGGTTCCGCTGGGAAGCTGGAGATCGCGGAGAGGAATCTCATCCGTCTCTCGGATACCGGGGAAGAAGTTGAGAGCCCCCTAGAACTTGCCGCTTCGCAAAGACCTGATCCTGAAGAAGCGCTTCTCCCCAACGAACTCCAGACCAAAGAGCAATTGATTGAGGAGATCAAGAATCTCTTTAGAGACCATCCCCTTGCCTCGCTGATTATCGACGGCTGGGGAGCTCACATGAAAGGACCGGAAATCATTGAAGCTTTGGATATCGATAAGACAGAATACGACACGGCGGTGCGTCTCATTCGACGAAGGACCACAGCACGCTGGCCGAAAGGAATGCCAGATGTCCGGTGAACAGGATCCTCGGCACCCCCTGGACGGAATCTTGGAGGGCCTCTCTGATTCAATCGCTGAGGATTCTCCGGCCGAGCTGCTCGAAGAGGCACGGGCCTCGGGACAAGATCCCGAAGCGATCACCAAGGAAGTGAAGAATATCCTTCAGGCCGCGCTGAAGAGGTTTGAACAGCGAAAGCTTGACGCCGCCCGCGAGGCGTACCGGCAGCACGCTGAAGGACGATCCGGCAGAGATGAGCGCATCGCGCCCAGCCCGGAAGAGCGCAAGCGGCAGCTCTCTGCCATCCTACGGAGCAATCCCGAGATTGGGGCTGTCCTTACGACGCAACATCGTGAGTTTGAGACTCTTTCCGACGAGGACGTGGAGAGTGCGCTCGAGGACTTAGCCGAACTAGGCTTCTTGGACGACTCACCCGGAGCTTTCCGCAACGATTAGATGCCGAGCGCGATCCAAACTCCGGATCAGATTCTAGCTGAGCTCGGGATTCGAGAGCCGGAAGACCTCGACGTCGAAGCGATCGCCGAGCATTGCGGCGCAACGATACGGTACAGGCCCCTCGCCGGCTGCGAAGCCAGGATCATCGGATACCGGGACCGCGCAATCATTACAGTTAATTCCAATTCTTGGCGAGGCCGACAGCGGTTTTCGGGCGGCCACGAACTCGGGCACTGGATGCGTGACCGGGGACGTGTGGCTTTCAGGTGCGATTATGGGGCTTACGTGCGTAGTTGGCAGGCCACCAATCCCGAAACTCTCGCAAACCGCTTTGCAAGTGACCTTCTCCTTCCACTATCAATGTTTCGGCCGCGATCGCACAAATTGCCTGTCACGTTCGCGAGCGTCCAGAAACTCGCTAACGAGTTTCAAATGAGTCTGACGTCAACTGCAATTCGCATAGTCGAGCACGGGGGCCTGCCATCTATGCTGGTCTGTAACGGCCCACACAGGCGAGAGTGGTTCGTTGCCAGCTCAGGGGTTCAAGGCCGCCTTTGGCCAGTCACGCGGCCCGGATGCGGGTCCCTCGCATCCTCTCTTCTAGGGAGCCTGGATATGGCACGGGGACCCGCGGATATACGTTGCGACCAGTGGATCAACCATCCACGTGCTCACCGGTACTGGATTAAAGAGCATTCCCTTCGGTTGAACGAGGGTAGTGTTCTGTCCCTCCTTTGGTGGGAAGACGAGGGGCAGCTTCTTGACCTTGACGAATATGAAGAACAACTGAGTGCGAGACGGTCGGACAACAGCACGAACTGGGGCTAACTCGGCCAATTCTGACTCCGCTAGTTTTCCCCTCAGGACAAATTACAATAGCTGGAAAGATCGTTCGGGACCGATCGCTAAATGGATAGCGGTTAACAAAACCTGAAATCAGCAGTCCCGACAGAGGATGCTAGAATCGGTTTATGGAGGCTGCCACATGGGAGTCTTTCTATCGACATCTGAAGCCGCAGACTGTGAAGTACACTCGGTCGATAGTCTCTTACTTGGATATCTTGGGATTCCGTGAGTTAGTAGAAACAAAAACGGCCGGCGAGCTTTCGCGAATCCTAAGAATACTGGCGGAGTCGGTTGCGCCTCATCCGACTGACGAGCCGGTAAGTATTCAGTTTACAAAATTTTCTGACACCGTCATTCGCAGTATGGAATCGGCGAGCCCCGCATATTTCATCTACGAACTGAAGAGCATCTTGCGGGCCCAGATGGCTTTGATCCCACAAGGCGTCATGGTCCGGGGTGCAGTTACGGTCGGCGATATCGTTCAGAGTTGGGGCGTCGTGTACGGACCCGCAGTCGTGCGAGCATACGAGCTTGAGACTGGTCCTCCGAGGATAATCATTGATGGCGAAGCGTTGACTCGCCTACAGCCCCGCGTCACTAACGAAGAGGTTCTTTCCGAATTAGGCTTGGCTAGAAGGGACGCGACCGCGATCTACTTGGATTACTTAAGAGCCTGCGAAGTGGAACTCGACCCTGAAAAGTGTGAGTATCCTCGTTTTCTTGAGCTTCATCGCGACTTCGTACGAAACGGTTTGAAAAAGCACGCCAACAATCCTAGAGTGCTCGAAAAGTATGAATGGCTCAGAGACTATCACGAGAAAACTCTTTCGGCCAAATTCGCGGCAAATATCCCGCCACATTTACGTGTGTAGGCTTTCTGCAGTTAGGGAGTTGTACCTGTACCCTGCCTTGTTGCTGCACGTATAGCTATACAAAATAAGCGCTTTACAACTGCTCTTAAATATGTTATATATATCACTGTAATGGCAAAGCCTTGTAATACGCAGCAAGCGGCCAGAGCCGTAGGCATATCCATCATGACCCTGCACCGCTGGATTGTCGGGGCCAAGGTTAAGGCCCCCAAGCTACGTATACGCAACGGCAGGGCCGTGCGCCTGTGGGGCCAAGCCGATTTGGCCCGACTGCGGAAGTTGAAGCAGCAGATCTATTGCAAAGGACGAGGGAGGAAGAAAGGCTACAAACGGAAGTGAACTAATAGCGGGACGCGCCGGTGTATCGAGCACCGACACGCCCCTAACCACCAAGACCTACTAAGGAGGTCACGATGGCTGCAAAGGAACCTAGCACTCAGGCACCATTCCCTCAAGTTGTCCGTGGAGCAGACCTAGAACGACGCGCCGTTCTCTATAGCAGAGTCAGCACCAACAACGGCCAGGACCCCGAAGTTCAATCCAGAGAGATTCGCGAATACTGCCTCCGTCGCGGCTGGCCGGTTGCCAGCGAGTATGTTGACGTGGGCATCTCCGGCAGCAAAGAACGCCGTCCCGAACTGGACCGCCTGATAGCGGAAGCTCACAAGCGAAAATTCGAAGTGGTCGTTGTTTGGAAGTTCGACCGTTTTGCGCGATCGGTATCGCACCTGCTTCGGGCACTGGAAACATTCCGTGCTCTTGGGATCGAGTTTGTTTCGCTCTCCGAGCAAGTGGACACATCAACGCCAACCGGCAAGATGATCTTCACGGTCCTCGGCGCTGTAGCCGAGCTGGAGCGCAGCCTCATTGCCGAACGGGTCCGGGCGGGCCTACGCCATGCTCGCGCAAAGGGCAAGCGGCTAGGCAGGCCAGCCAAACACGTGGACCCCACAAAAGTGGCCGAATTACGCGCCCAGGGCGTTTCTTGGCGGCGTATAGGGGCACAGCTAGGGGTAAGCCCCACAAAGGCCCGTAATGCTGCCCAAGAAGCGTAATTAAAATCCTATTTCCTCGGGGTTGTAAGCGCCTGGTAAGTGCTTCGTTTGTGGAGGCTACGTGGAGGCCAACGAGTGAGCCAAAAACATATGTTTAATGCAAGTTCAGCCAAAAGGCGGGTAGCAGCATGAAGGCATTTTGGGTAACCAAGCGACTGGCTTTTGGCAGCGCCATTACGACCTGGCGGCATGTGGAACAGCTAAAGGCCCAAGGCGTCACTCACGTCGTTAATCTGCGGCACGGCAAGTACGGCAAGAAAATCCGGCAGTTTAATAACCTGTGGCTGCCCTTTCGAGACGACGAGAAACCAAGGCCGAAGTGGTTCTATCGGAGTGCTCTGCGTTTCTACGTGAAGGCCATACGGCAACCCAACTCCAAAATCTTCGTGATGTGTCATCACGGAATTTGTCGGAGTGCGTCACTCGTTTTCTTCTTTTTGCGGGCCTGCGGGCACGAGCCTGTGGAGGCATGTGCTTTAGTACGGAAAGCCAGAAAACGCGCCCGCATTGTCCGCGCTTACCGCTACTCGTGTGAGAAATTCCTATGGCGTGAAGATATTGGACAGTAGCACGCGAACCGGGAACCGTTTTTTATAGCGAGGAGATGAGGACACCCGGTTTTCAAGCCGTCCTTCGTATATGGAGACATTTTTCCGAACTCAGGATCAGGGCCATGCGCGATCTCAGGAGGGTCTGTGAAACGCCAGCGGAGCATCGTCTATTGGGAGTTCACCATCGACATCCTTGGACCTTGGCATGAGAAGGTAGCGGATCGACGAAAGGCTCGCAAAGTTCTGTCGAGAAAGCGTCTAAGGGAAATTGAAAAAGCAGCGCTGTCGGCTGCCAAAGCTAAGCTGCCTTCCGGTTTCAGCACGCTGCTTTCCTAAAAGGCCCCCACCCTAGACGGTGCTCATATCCCTCGGCTGCCGCACTCAGGCCAGTTTCCGAAAATCCTGTTTCCCGAAAGTTATGCGTAAGCCTCCGTCGGCCCCGACGATTAGAGGTGCTCGATCAGGTACGATTGGCGAAGTACGCTACTACCGAATCGCGGTTTTGGTGCAAAATGCGCCATGCCTTCAGCAGAGTCGGCAATTGGTGTCAGTGTCTCGAAGCGGCTCGACGGCATCGACCTGCTTCGCGGCCTCGCAATCTTTTTTGTCCTAATGAACCACGTCAACATCCGTCTGCTCGGCGCGAAAGTGTTCTACACCAAATTTCTCCCCGCGCAGTTAGTACACATCCTCGTTTGGAACGCCCAACTCGGCGTTCAGATGTTTTTCGCTGTCTCCGGTTTTCTCATTACCTCGATCACTATCCGGCGATGGGGTTCGCTGTCTCAGGTTCGCCTGGGTGGTTTTTACCTCTTCCGTTTCGCGCGTATCGCGCCGCTACTGCTTCTGCTCCTTCTGGTTCTCTGCGGCCTGCATTTTGCTCACGTCCATAATTATGTCGTCAGCGCAAAAACCGGAGGTATCGGCCGTGCGCTCCTCGCCGCGCTGACCGTCCACGTGAATGAACTGGAAATTCACCGCGGATATCTTCCCGGCAATTGGGACGTTCTTTGGTCGCTTTCTGTAGAGGAAATGTTCTATCTCTTCTTCCCCGTCGTATGCCTCCTGTTCGCTGGCGACAAGCTGTTCGGTCGCGGCAAAGCCTTCGTCGCAGTTCTTTGTGCGTTCGTTGTCCTTGGTCCTTTCGGCCGCACAGTGTTTGCGCACGGCAGCGAGATCGCGCAAGAGTATTCCTATCTCGGCGGCATGGAAGGAATTTCCTTGGGCTGCCTCACAGCCCTTATCGTTTCGCGCAAACGCTTTTCGCGTCCGGCGCTTCGGGTTCTTGGCATCGGTGGAGCAACAATCGTGGCCGCGAGCCTGATATTTTCATGGCAGGCTTACAGGGGTTGGCTTGGCAGCACGGGGCTGAATTTTACGGTTCTTGGCATCGGAACGTGTATGTTCATCGCTGCCAGTGCGCAGACGCAATGGAGAAGCCCGCGCGTGCTCGCACCCTTGTTGCGAATTGGGCGATACAGCTATGAGGTCTATCTCACGCACATGTTTGTTGTATACACCTTCTTTGGTGTGTTTCTGAATGCAGGTAAACCGATGCGCCTAGTGCCGATCTTATTCGTTGTCACGATTCTGATTGCAGGATTGCTCGGAGCTGCTTTGGCAAACCTGTATTCAGAACCCATGAATCGTTTTCTACGCAGCAAATCAGGAAGCGCTAGTAGCAGACTCGCGTCCATTCGCGTCGCATGTGACCCAAACCGACTTCGGGATGGCACCGTCGCGCCCTTCTAACTCCCGACAAATCCTCTTCTCGGAAACTGGCTTTCCCACATTCCGATAATCCCGTTTATCGGGACTTGGAACGGCCTAAGAAACTTCTGGTCTATAAATCGGGTGTAAGATCAGGGTACTGAGGGAATTCACATGAGGCTGCGCATTGCACTCCCGGCCATCCTCCTATTGCTTGTTACCGCTTTCATCCAGCCTTCGTTCGCACAGTCGTCTGACTGCACAGGTAGAGAAGCTGAAGCTCAACTACGTTCTACTGATCCACTTTATGCCGATGCTATGGAAGTTGGGCGGGACTTAATTGACCACGGATTCATAGTCAAATGCATCCTGACACCTTCCATCTTCGATGGCACCTTCGATGGTCAGAGCGGTTCCGCCCTCTATCGCACCGACAAGGGCGAATTTTGGGTCCTGTTCTTGCCCAAAGCCGAGACTTTCGATGCGCTTCAAATTATCGAGCAAAAGCAAGGTAAGACGTATGTCTATACGTTTCGAGGAACCCCAACCCCACATTCACCCCCACATTCACCATTCCGTATGGAGGCGAGAAAGACTTACTTCATAAACTCTGGGAATCGGTTATTCGTGGTAATGGATGATGCTGATCTTGCGGTAAGCCTCGAGGCCGCCGTTAGCCGAAGCCCAAACCCGTCTGATTCTTGCCATGTCACGAAACCCCCGTTGATGGCTTTCAATCCACCGTCGCCGTATCCGGCGGAGCTTCCAGCAAGTTCGTTTTGGTTTGGTACGGAGAATCTTTGGACCATGCTCCCGATGGATGGAACATGGAAAGGCCTACCGCATTCCCTGCCCACACCAGACTCGGCATCTGGAAACAAGCTCTTTTGGTGGCATGAAGGCTACGATTGGCGCACGGAAAGTGTGCCGAATCTGGAGGTGACCGGCAGACGCCTGGACGCGCCCGCTCCGCCGCTTAGTATGGACGGACACGCCAACAATGGTTGGACCAATGATTCGCAGCATCCTTTTATGGTAGTTGGGATTTTCATTCCAACGCCCGGTTGCTGGCAGGTTACTGGAGATTACAAAGGTAACAGGTTGACGTTCGTCGTTTTCGTAAAGGAGTAGTTCCTCAGATTTTCCCGTCCTAACTTAGTTAAGCGGAAGGCCCAATAAACGCTCCCAAGTCCTGATAAGTCCTCTTCTCGGAAATTCTCGCGGCCTGCCTGAACATCGAAATTAGGAATAACCTCCATTTCAAACTAGCTCATTAGAAGCCCTAGAAACGTTCGATTTGACACTTTTAGTGGTTTGGCTATATACCCACACGCTTATGAAAAACCCGGAGGAATATGAGCGCTGGCTCCTCCATAAATAAGGAGCTTTGTGGATGAGCCACCTAGGAGTTAGGTTTTGCCGGGGCTAGACGGCCCGGACGGTTCGCTCATTACCTGTAACCTGAGCGGCAATGCAGAGAGAGAGGGGGAGTCCCACCCTCTTCAAGATTTTTCAATGGGACCTTATACGCCCTTGAACAGTTCTGAAACCGGAATCCGTAGAGCCTTCGCGATCTTCTCAATATTGACTAGCGCGACGTTCCGCTCGCCGCGCTCGATGCCGCCAACGTAAGTTCGATCCAAGCCGCACATATCCGCGAATGCTTCCTGGGACACTCGTAACTTCTCGCGTCGCTGGCGCAGGGACCTGCCAAATCGGACTCGAATATCCTGAGGCATTTATGTTTAGGCGTCATATTGGAAGCCCCGACGTTTATGTGTCCACGGACTATGAGTATCATTACAAATAGCCCGGAGGGCGCGTATGGACCCCAAGAAGATCATTGGTGGCATGTTGTCAGGGGCCGTCATCCTTTGGCTGGTTGGAACGATGGTGTCAAACTTGCACCGTTCGCAGGCCGCGGAGAGTACACCTTCACCGCCGCCCGACAAATGGCAAATATCGGAGAGCCGTTCCCAAATGGACGACTCCACGACCCTGGTGTTGGCACTGGATTCGGAAGATAAGATTCAGGGGCCGCTAGGAGCGGCGACGCCGTCTTTGATCATACGCTGTGAGGAAAAGAAAACATCCGTCTACGTGGTGACAGGCATGGCTGCCAGAGTGGAAGAGGATATTGAGGGCGGTCCGAGAGACTTTCATACGGTCAGGACGCGCCTTGACGACGCACCTGCCTCAACGGAACCATATTGGTCCGAATCAACTGACCATAAAGCTCTGTTCGCTCAGTATGAGAGCGTTGGATTTGCTAAGAAGCTTGCGGAAACGCAGACGTTCACTTTCCAGTTCACGCCGTTCGATGGCAGTCCGCAAGTAGCTCGGTTCGACTTGCGGGGATTGGACGTTCATCTCCACAAACTCGCGGAGGCCTGCGGCTGGGCGTATTAAAGCGCACACCGTCTTTGCTCCAACTCTAGCCAGGCGCACCGTTTTTTTTTCTCTCTTGATGAGGACACCCCGGTGTTCAAGACGTCCTGCGTACACGGGAACACTTTCGGAACCTGGAATTAAGGCCATCTGCAAAGGTCGACTCCCCGGTATCTACTCAGATTAGTTCCGATAGCCTAACGCGACGACAGCCTTCCGTGCCTGTTGACCACCGCTCGTACGGTGACAATTAATGTAAGTAAGACTATTCGCTGATCTATTAAGGAGGGTGTAGAATCCACAACCAAAATGCAGTCATTTGGAGCCGGCGTCCATGCCACCTCGATTCGACGAGCAGGAACTTATTCGCTCAATGGTTCAAACATTGCGACAACGTCCGGCTGAATGGCTCACCTTCAATAAACTCGCTACGTTGATTGCCATTCCGGACTGTAATGCAGACTTTTGGGCCGGAATCGCGGAGTATCGAAACGACCTGTTCGTGATCGACCGTGATAAGAGGCTGAAGCTTCGTACGCCTGTTGTCGAACAGATAGCTCTTCAAGGATCAGCAAATTGGCGAGTACCAACTCGACCTGAACTAAGCAGCGCGGATGATCTGAGCAACCAGCGCGTTCCAACGAATCATAACGGAACTGGCGGGGGATGTTATTGTAACTTGCCATACCCGCAAATCTTGAGTGATCTCAAAACAGGGTCAATCCCGGACGAAGCGCTTGTTAGGCGATGCTGCTGGACCGCCATATGTACGGTACGGGGGCAGAATTTCAGTGCGATCAGCCCTGAGATATGGTTTGACCTCTGTCAGCGTCGTGGTTATATCCACTACCGAGAGAATCCGCGAGGCTTTTAGTATAGCTTGGCTCATACATGAACAATCAGTTCTTCGAACGCCCCATTCTCAACTCTCCGTATGAATACCCCAGCCGTCATTGGGAACTCGACAGCGAAGGGCAGCCCACTCAGAGAATCATCGAGACGAGGCGTCGTGCGGAGTTCATCACTCCGATCCCCAAGCCGAAAAAACAGAAGCGCAAAGCAACACAAGACGCATTCATTTTTGACGAAGGCAAGGGGCTTTCGAAGAAAGACCAGCAATACGACCCGACATCGATCATCAACGATTTGCGCTATCAGGTGGATCAGTGGCGGAATCTACCTAATCCCAGTGATTGGCTGGTGTCGCCCGAGACTGAACGACTCCTGCAACACTGGCGTTACCACAATTTCAACAGCTTCCGACCCTTCTTCTGCCAAATTGAAGCCGTCGAGACGGCGATCTGGTTGACCGAAGTCGCTCCAAAGTTGGGAAAGCCGGGCAAGAGATTCATCGAGCACCTGGCAAACGCAAACCGGGACGCTAATCCCGAACTCTTGCGCTTTGCTCTGAAACTGGCAACAGGTGCTGGCAAGACTACCGTCATGGCGATGCTCATCGCTTGGCAGACAATAAATGCGGTACGTCGGCCGAACAGCTCGCATTTCACGCGCGGATTCCTGGTAGTTGCGCCCGGCCTTACGATCCGCACCCGGCTTCGAGTCTTGCAACCCAACGACCCGGACACCTATTACGGCAACTTGGAATTGGTTCCAGAGGAAATGTTGGGAGATCTCGAACGAGCCAAGATTGTGATCACCAACTACCATGCTTTCAAGCTTCGCGACCGTCTGGAGCTTTCGAAGGGGGGCCGGTCACTTCTTCAGGGGAGAGGGCCGGAATTGGAGACCCTCGAAACCGAAGGTCAAATGATTCAGCGGGTCATGCCCGATCTTATGGGTTTGAAAAATATTCTCGTACTAAATGACGAAGCCCATCACTGCTACCGCGAAAAACCAGGGGAGGCAGACGAGCCCGACCTGACACCGGACGATAAGCAAGAAGCGGAGAAGAATAACGAAGCCGCGCGTCTGTGGATCAACGGCCTTGAAACGGTCAAACGTAAGCTCGGGATTACACAGGTCATCGATCTTTCTGCTACGCCATTCTTCCTTCGAGGTTCAGGCTATGCCGAAGGAACTCTGTTTCCATGGACGGTGAGTGATTTTTCACTGATGGATGCCATTGAATGCGGCATCGTGAAGCTTCCGCGCGTGCCCGTTGCGGACAACATCCCAGGCGAAGAAGCTCCTGTTTTCCGAAATCTCTGGGAGCATATTCGCACGAAGATGCCAAAGAAAGGCCGGGGCAAATCTGGCAATCTCGATCCTCTCAGCCTGCCTGTCGAACTGCAAACTGCTCTGGAAGCCTTGTATGGCCATTATGTAAAGACGTTTGATTTGTGGATGGAGCGAGGGATTAAGGTCCCACCGTGCTTCATCGTAGTCTGTAACAACACTTCGACGTCCAAATTGGTCTACGACTATATTTCTGGCTTCCATCGAGAAAACGAGGACGGCTCGACCACTCTGGAAAATGGCCGCCTCGGACTGTTCCGCAATTTTGACGAGCACGGGACCCAGCTTGCGCGTCCGCGTACGCTGCTCATAGACAGTGAGCAGATCGATTCTGGAGACAGCCTCGATGACAAGTTCCGCGCTATGGCGAGCGACGAAATCGAACGCTTCCGCCGGGACATTGTCGAGCGCACAGGCGATCGCCAACAGGCGGAGAAGATCACGGACGAGGACTTGCTGCGGGAAGTGATGAACACCGTTGGCAAGGAAGGGAAGCTTGGTGAATCCATTCGCTGCGTCGTCTCTGTTTCCATGCTTACAGAAGGTTGGGATGCCAACACGGTAACGCATGTACTCGGCGTACGAGCTTTTGGAACGCAACTTCTCTGTGAGCAGGTAATCGGGCGAGCTCTGCGCCGCCAATCATACGAACTTAACGAAGATGGGCCAAATAAAGGTCTCTTCAACGTCGAGTACGCTGATGTGCTCGGCATACCGTTTGACTTCACAGCCAAGCCGTCATAGCTCCTCCGCAACCGCCGCGCGAGACGATTCAGGTAACGGCAGTTCGTCCCGACCGTGATGCACTTGAGATTACTTTTCCTCGCGTCGCCGGATACCGCGTGGAGTTGCCTGAGGAACGGCTAGCGGCAACATTCAATGAGGATTCTGTATTGGAATTGACACCGGACCTAGTTGGGCCTTCGATCACGCGGAATTCGGGAATCATCGGTGAAGGCGTGGACCTCAGCCTTGATCATCTCGGCGACATGCGGCCCTCCAGCCTGGTTTTCCATGTCGCGAAGAGGCTTCTGTACACCAAGTGGCGCGACCCAGGCGAAGAGCCGAAACTGCACCTGTTTGGGCAACTCAAGCGAATCACAAAGGACTGGCTCGATACCTGCCTCGTTTGTAAGGGCGGAACGTTTCCGGCACAGCTTATGTATCAAGAGTTAGCAGACATGGCTTGCAATCGGATCACGGCAGCGATCACACAGAAACATAAAGACACGACGCAGATCAAAATCATTCCCGATCCGTACAATCCGTCCGGGTCCACGAGCCACGTGAAGTTTAATACGTCGAAGACGGACCGGTGGGAGACGGACCCGCGCCGCTGCCATATCAACTACGTAATCCTCGATAGCGATTGGGAGGCCGAATTCTGTCGTGTGGCCGAGTCTCATCCCCGGGTGAAGGCCTACGTGAAAAATCACAACTTGGGCCTGGAAGTGCCTTACCGCTACGGCTCCGAGAATCGCAAGTACAGGCCGGACTTCATCGTGGTCGTTGAGGATGGCCGTGGCGAGAAGGACCTTCTGCATCTAGTTGTGGAAATCAAAGGGTATCGACGTGAAGATGCCAAAGAAAAGAAATCCACGATGGAGACATATTGGGTCCCCGGCGTGAACAACTCCGGCAAATACGGCCGGTGGGCTTTTGCTGAGTTTGTCGAAGTTTATCAGATCGAGTCTGACTTCAAGGCAAGGGTCGAACCCCAGTTCAACCTTATGATGGACGCGCTTCTTAATACGCATGCGAAATCTGGAGCGACGGATATAGAACGAGTGAACAGCTATATTGGGTCGCAGCTCGGGGATGGCGAAAAATGGATAAGACTCAACCGCGCGATTTTTGAAAGACTCAAGTCTGCACAGGACCATGCATTCCATTTATCGGACTTGGATATCATTGCCAAGTCCGTTTCATGCAGCCCGGACGAAATTCTGGCAGTTTTGGCATTGCTGTCCCGGCCAACCGCCAGGTTCCTCAAGATGGAGTTTCGATCTGAAATTGGCGGAGACGAGGTAACGTCTGCAGAGTTTATCAAAATGTTGACGAGCTGGTGGAAGACCAAGTCCATTTCCGAGGAAGCATGGCGAGAGTGGGCCTCAAAAATCGAAGTCCGCTGGATTCCTGTCTCAGAGGTGCAACGATCCGTATGAGAATTCGGACGGGAACTTTAGAGGATTTGACAGAGCGGATCAAGCGGAAGGCTCCCGAATATTTTGACCTGCTTACGGCAGCGACAGACAAAGATTTTCAGGCTGCATTCAACGCCGTGCTGCAATGCGCAGTTGCTCACCTGGAGAAGAACAAGGTCAATTTCAGCAGTTTAGATGAGGTCGGATTGACGGCAGTGCTGGTTGGAAACCTTTCCATTCCAGGGTTAACCGTAACTCAGGAAACACATTCCAATGGCCATGTCGACCTTACGATTGAGGCCGATCACTGCATGCCCGCCCGCACAAAACTTGGAGAAGCGAAGATTTATCGTGGCTATAAATATCACGTCGAGGGACTTGAGCAGCTATTGGGCAGGTACACTACCGGACGAGAAGGCCCCGGCCTTCTGATTGTTTATGTTAAGAAACTTGGCATCGCAGATGGGATCAAGACATTAAGAGCGGGCCTTGATAAGAAACTTCCTCTAAGTCAAAAGGGACCGACTCAGGATTACCCGTTGAAGTGGTCATTTTTCTCAATGCATAGCCATTCTTGTGGCGATGACCTGGAAGTAGACCACATAGGCTGCAATCTCTATATCGATGGATTGGGCGGTAAGACCAAGTAGAGAGTTTGCGTTTGTAATAAAACTAGGGCAGACAATGGCGAAACAGAAACCTCCACGACAGCAAAACAAGAAGGCCGTTACCACTCTCATTCACGATAAAGCGTCGCGGCTGAACATTCCCACAGCTGAGTTCCAGTCGGTGATGCGAACTGAGGAACTAAGCCCGGTTCGAGTGTCCTACGAGCGCCGGAACCGCGACCTTGACCCGCAGCTCGTGTGGCGCGGAAAAGATGAGCAGGATTGGTCTGACCTAGTTGTGCCAGCTCCTCCCATTTACATCCAGGAAAAAGTTCACCCCAAGGTCCTCATAGACGATTTGCAGCGCCGCTCAGAAGCGAATACGAGGGCGGCAGAAGCTCAGATCGATCTCTTCGCAAACTTCAATGGGCTTCCGAGCGAAGCTGCCAAAACTGAGTTTTATCAGCATGACGCTCATTGGGCCAACCGGATGATCCTAGGAGATAGCTTGCAAGTCATGGCTTCCCTGGCTGAACGAGAAGGATTGCGCAGCAAGGTACAATGCATCTATTTCGATCCACCTTATGGCATCAAGTTCAACTCCAATTTTCAGTGGAGCACCACCGACAAATCTGGAACTGACACCGATTCGGCCGAGAAAATCAGCAGAGAGCCTGAACAGGTAAAAGCATTCCGCGATACTTGGCGGGATGGCATCCACAGTTATCTCACCTATCTTCGCGATCGCCTAACTGTGGCTCGCGATCTACTCACTGAGTCAGGTTCCATTTTCGTACAGATCGGCGATGAAAACGTACATCGCATCAGGGCCGTAATGGACGAGGTGTTTGGTCCGAACAATGCAGGCGACCTTCTTTTGGTGAAGAAGAAGGGAGGGCAGAAGGGCCGTTTCCCCGAAGCCGTCAATGACTACATTGTTTGGTTCTTCAAGAACAAAGAAAAAGCCAAGACCAAACAGCTCTACGACGAATTCATGGATGAATCCGAAATCGCCCGTGATTTCCGGTTGGTACGCCTGCCTTCGGGAGAAGACACTTCGATTGCTGAAATTGCAAAGAGTGAGGGGAATGCCTCGTTATTGAAAACAAAACCGCTACTTCTTCAACGAGAGCGGGGCTGTAGTCTGTTCAAATCCGAGAACTCAACGTCTGGTGGTTTTCGAAAAAACCAGAGTGTCATTTTCGAATACCACGGTCGGTCCTTTGATCCGGGCTTAAAGAAAGGCAACTGCTGGAAGCATACGGCAATTGACAGCGACGCTGAGCTATCAGGAATGCGTCGTTTAGCAATTGCTAACCGTCTGTACGTTGGTAAGGATCAAATTGGGTTCGTCAGGTACTTCTCGGATTTTGGTTTGCAGCCTATTTCAAATTGGTGGGACGGTTTTGGAGGAGCCCCAGATCAAATCTACGTGGTGCAGACTAATGAACGGATCGTGGAGCGCTGCTTGTTGCTTGCGACAGATCCCGGTGATCTCGTTCTTGATCCAACCTGTGGTTCGGGCACCACGGCAACCGTAGCAGAGCAGTGGGGCCGCCGGTGGATCACTATAGATACATCGCGTGTAGCCCTGGCGCTTGCCCGCGCTCGAATTATGGGCGCTCGGTATTCCTTCTATTTACTGGCTGATTCACGCGAAGGTCAGATAAAGGAAGCAGAAATAACGCGCACTGTCCCTAGTTCGCAGCCTGTGCACGGAAACGTCCGGCAAGGTTTCGTATACCAGCGACGCGCCCATATCACTTCGGCAGTGGTGGCGAATGATGCAGAGATTGACGTCATTTGGGACAAGTGGCAAGCCGTATTGGAACCGCTGAGGGAGAAACTCAACTCCGCTGTCAAAGCACAGTGGCAAGAATGGGAGGTTCCCCGCGAAAACACCGAAGCCTGGCCAGAAACAGTCAGAGAGTTGCACACCGAGTGGTGGCAGGCATTCAAAACCCGGCAGAAGGAGATTGATGCATCCATCGCTGCGAAGGCTGAATTTGAATATCTCTACGACAAGCCTTACGAGGACAACAAGAAGGTTCGCGTCGCCGGCCCATTCACCGTGGAGACTCTCTCTCCCCACCGCGCACTCGAATTGGATGAAAATAACGAACTGGTACGCAAGCCCGGTGCTTCCGATGGCGATTCATCGGATGAATCCGCGTTTGTCCGAATGATTCTGGAGAACCTGAAGACCTCTGGGGTCCAGCAGGCACATAAAGAAGACAAGATTGCGTTTTCTTCGATTGCCCCTTGGCCAGGCTATTTCATCTGCGCCGAAGGAAAATACTCCGAGAGCAATGGCAAATCCGGTGCAGAAAAACGCGCAGCGATCTTCATCGGCCCTGAGTTTGGCACGGTCTCACGTCCTGACCTTGTAGCCGCAGCCAGAGAGGCAGGCGATGCGGGCTTTGACGTCCTGGTCACTTGCGCTTTCAACTATGATGCGCACTCATCTGAATTCAACAAGCTGGGACGGATTCCCGTACTGAAGGCACGCATGAATGCTGACCTTCACATGTCAGACGAGTTGAAGAACACAGGCAAGGGGAACCTCTTCGTTATCTTCGGCGAGCCAGACATTGAAATCCTGGAGCCGAAAGACGACCAAATTCAGGTGAAGATCGTTGGCGTGGACGTGTTCCATCCGAATACCGGAGAGGTGCGAAGCGACGGACCAGAAGGGATCGCCTGTTGGTTCGTGGACACGGACTACAATGAAGAGAGTTTCTTTGTGCGCCAGGCCTATTTCCTTGGTGCAAACGATCCCTACAAGGCCCTGAAGACCACTCTGAAGGCCGAAATCAATGAAGAGGCCTGGGCTACCCTCCACAGCGATACGTCGCGCCCGTTCGACAAGCCAAAGTCAGGCCGCATCGCTGTAAAGGTCATCAATCATCTCGGCGACGAAGTAATGAAGGTCTTCCGAGTTGATTAATGGAATTCCGAATCGCAGACACTTTCACTGACAGCCTCGCCCGATTAACCGGGGAAGAGCAAAAGGCCGTCAAGACCGCAGCATTCGACCTCCAGATGAATCCGGCTCATCCTAGCCTACAATTCCACAAACTGGACAAGGCGAAAGACCCGAATTTCTGGTCGATTCGAGTGAACCGGGATCTTCGGCTGATCGTACACAGAACAGGGACGAGTCTGTTGCTGTGCTACGTCAATCACCACAATGAAGCTTACCAATGGGCGGAACGTCGCAAGCTGGAAACGCACCCGAAGACTGGTGCTGCTCAGCTGGTCGAAATCAGGGAAAGAGTGCAAGAAATTACGATTCCTAAGTACGTCGAACCTTTGGCCCGCCCGAAACCCCTACTGTTTGCGGGTCTGCCCGATAGTGAATTGCTGGGCTATGGCGTGCCCTCTGAGTGGTTAGCCGACGTACGAAAGGCAAGCGACGAAACTATTCTGGACCTTGCCGATCACCTACCAAAAGAGGCCGCGGAGGCGCTACTCGATCTCGCGACAGGGGCCGTCCCTAAAGTTGCGCAGCCGATTCCGACACGGCCGCCTGCCGCCTATGTTCCCCTTGCGCGGGCTAAGCAGCCGATAGCACCTCCGCAGCAAGCCGACTTAACTCCTGTTTCAGCCGCATTTGAACACCCAGACGCCAGGCGGCGTTTCCGTCTGATTAGCAACCAGGAAGAGTTAGAGCGTGCTCTGGATTATCCATGGGAAAAATGGACGGTCTTCCTTCATCCAGCACAACGCGAACTCGTAGAACGCGAATTCAACGGACCTGCGAGAGTTTCCGGTTCCGCCGGGACAGGCAAGACCATCGTTGCAATCCATCGGGCAGTTCATCTTGCTAGGAGGAACCCCGATGCCCGTTTGTTACTCACAACATTTTCCGATCCGCTCTCAAACGCACTTAGAACAAAACTGAAGCTCCTGATTGGGAATACGCCACGCTTGGGAGAACGCATTGAAGTACACGCGATGAACTCCATCGGAAAGCGGCTTTACGAAGCCAACATTGGAAAGTCCAAATTTGCTGGTGCTAAGACGATCCGAGAACTGATCGAGAAGGCTGCGCAGGAAACCAGCGAAAACAGATTCAGTCTTCCGTTTCTAATCATGGAATGGGAGCAGGTCGTTGATGCATGGCAAGTGGATACCTGGGAATCGTATCGAGACGTGACGCGCCTTGGCCGCAAAACTCGGTTAAAAGAACCGCAGAGGGCCTTGGCTTGGTCAGTCTTCGAGCGGGTAAGGGCAGCTCTCAAGTCGCGCGAATTGATTACGCGATCAGAGATGTTCACTCGCTTGGCCTCATTTTTTGAGGCGAACGTTTCTGTACCCTTTGATTTCTTGGTTGTCGATGAAGCACAAGATCTCAGCGTCGCCCAGCTTCGCTTCCTCGCCGCTCTGGGCAAATATGGCGGAGATGCCCTCTTCTTTGCGGGTGACCTCGGACAGCGGATATTCCAGCAGCCGTTTTCCTGGAAAGCTTTGGGCGCGGATGTCCGCGGGCGTTCAACAACCCTGAAGGTCAATTACCGTACATCTCATCAGATTCGGACCCAGGCCGATAGACTATTAGGACCGGAACTGACCGATGTGGATGGGCTTTCGGAAGAACGCAAAGCGACGATCTCAGTATTCAACGGACCACCTCCCTCAATCCAAACACTAGACTCTATTGAACAAGAAGTAAAAACTGTCAGCGAATGGTTGAGGGCCAGAACGAATGAAGGCCTTCTGCCACATGAAATTGCGATATTCGTCCGCTCTTCGGCTGAACTAAAGAGAGCCTTAGCTGCCGCAGAGGGTGCGAAAATCCCCTTCAAGGTGCTCGATGACAACGTGGAAACCCAATACGACAAAACGTCAATCAGCACCATGCATCTTGCGAAGGGCCTCGAATTTCGCGCTGTCGTTGTGATGGCCTGCGATGATGAAATAATCCCATTACAGGAGCGGATCGAAACTGTAGCGGACGACTCCGATCTCGAAGAGGTCTATAACACAGAACGAAACCTGCTCTACGTCGCATGTACACGAGCACGGGATCAATTATTGGTGACTAGCGTCGCTCCAGCCTCGGAGTTTTTGGATGACCTGCGGAAGTGACGGCGTCGGCACTAGACGACTAGCGAACTCAACTCACCCTTACTAAGCCCGGAGTAAGGTAGCTATGAATCCGCCGGGAAGCGGCCCCCTATACATGAACGGTATGGACCGAGAAGTCTCATTACATTTTAGAGATCAACTGAGAGCGGCGAGGGCAATGGCCCTTCGCGATGCCGAGGCCTTCGAGGAGATCATATTCGTCCTTGAGCGGTTGGGTGCCTATCTTTCTAGGGGTATGGGAAGCTTAGGGACCTACCTCACTGAAATTAATGCAGTAGCCGCGCGTTCACCGATGGCCTCAGAGGTACCGGCCGAGTATCCTGACCTACACC
>Ga0206991_10102_pt1 | contig 24294 bp, 29 predicted proteins | sample Alteio_BWMinCont_9_FD_153286 | JGI IMG/M metagenome (GOLD analysis project Ga0206991, IMG submission 153286) | Enriched cells from forest soil in Barre Woods Harvard Forest LTER site, Petersham, Massachusetts, United States -... | ecosystem: Environmental > Terrestrial > Soil > Temperate forest >...
GTTCTTTGAAAAAATCTTCGCCGGCGAATAAGACTCAAGGCGGAGGTCTAGACATTCTGCAATGAACCAGCCAGAACGTCATCGAATTCGACTTCGCCAGTGATCACGTGGCGAAGTTCAGACCATTCCATATTCCCCGGATCTGACTCTTCCACTTTGACGACATTTGCGGCCAGAGAGGAGAGCCCGGTTTTTTGCGCCTGGAGCTGATTCCGATCGACTGGAATCGAGTAGGGCACCCCATATTCCGTCCAACGGCCTCTTTCGAGAATGATAGGACGGCAGGAATCCCGGCGCACCCTCACCCCAACTTTTTCCGCCCGAAAATCAACATAAGTATGATCGTTGGAGATAATTTTCATGTCCTCATCCCTCACGCCCTTCTCCGGTTCGGCCCTAGAAGGTCAGCGTTATTGTGATGATTCTAACAACTAAAATTTGCCATAGTCAATCAAACTATGATAAAGGCGAAAAAAAATAATTCTTCATAAATATTTAGTATGGTTTTGCGGCATCCGCACTGGCCGAAGGTGGTTTCCGGTACCGGAAATCGGCATTCTCGTCCCTGCGGAATGGCGCTATCCCTGTCTCTTATTCCCTGTCGTTGGCGGCGCGCCGGTAGTCGTTCTTGTCGCGGACTCTCGAAAGGCTCGAACGAAACTGACGCCAGCCACACCGTGAACATCGGAAGGGAAGCATAAACGGCCCAATGACGACCTCAAGGAAATTCCGGAACGCGGAACGGAATATCTCTCCCCCACACTTGTTACAGAGGGTGAGGTACTCCGCCTTTGGTTTCTTGCCTTCCATAGACCAAACGATCTTTCGGACGTGCGAACAGCACAGCGGACCCTGAGGTCCGAGTGAAGCTTGACATCACTCTAACAACTCGCGGCGGCAAAAAACAATATCCCTGCCAATAAATAAAGCGTCTGGATATCGTGAAACGCGAGCTCAGGGTTTTGGCACGGAAACGGTGATGTTGCGGAACTTCAGACCGCCCGTATGGTCGCCCTGAATGTAGAAAGGACCTGGATCGCCTTCATTCGCGTCAAGCGCACCGCCGGTAATGCCTTCGATCTCTTTATGGTCAATCGTCACGACGCCGTTGCGGGACACGGTTACGGTCCGGCCGACGAGCATAATGTCGAAGGTTTCCCAGGCGCCGGGCGTACGGGGTGAGACGGTGCTCGGAGGGATACGGCCATACACTGCGCCCATCCCGCGCTCCGGGGGTTCGCTGCCTGCCGCCTCATATTCCAGCTGCACCTCATAGCGTCCGCGCAGGTAGAACCCGCTATTCGCGTTGTCGGGGCAGTTGACTTCAAAGTGGACCTTGAAATCCGTGTAGACCGCGTTCGATTTGAGGTTGTCGCCTTTGGTCTCGTTCACGAGGAGTCCATCGGCTACGATCCAATGGCTGTTGGCCGGGTTTCCGATGGGAGCCCAGCCGCTCAGGTCTTTCCCGTTGAACAACGACACCGGGGTGGTCCACGCTTTGGGTTCGGGCCGGTTCAGCGCCGGCGCAGGCAGTCCCGTGACGGGCGTGGGATTCGTGGGTGACTTGATGACGCCGGTGAGTTTGCCTCCCGCCGCATCGAGCTCCCAGGTGGTCGCGGGCCGGGTGGCGGTCGCCGCAGCTGTCGTCACGCTGAGATGCGAACCTTCTACCTTGAAATCTTTCATCTGGATCACATTGCCGCCGGAGGGCTGAAACCACACGTCGAGCGCGCCGCCCTTCTCGGTGACACCGAGCCAGTAGGCACTCGTGGAGTTTGCGCCCGGCACGGTGAAATCCCAGCGGCCGGCGAAGGGGCTGGCTGCTACGCAGAGCAGAGGCGCGAAAATCGCGGAAACGAGGGCGATGGCTGCACGGTTCATAACAAGGTATTGTATACGAGATGGCGGGTGATTCCATACCAGGGCAGGCGACCGAATATGGTCAGCGTATTAAAAGTCAGGTGATCCAGCTGATATTGAGCCTACCTTCTTTAGCGATTAGGTCGCGAACTCAGGCGCATGCTCAACGCGGCACAGCAAGGGTAATTCGCGACTCGCCATCCTTCGCAAGGTCCTTCTGCACCGCCGAACCCCAACGGCCAGCAAAGTGCGGATGTATCTACCAGAGGATACTTCTATGAATCGTTTTCTGATTGTGAGCGCCTTTGTCCTGAGCACCGCCCTGATCGTTCCGGTTGCGGCGCAGCAGGGTGACGACAGGGCTCATCAACAAAACCAAAAGAGCTATTACGACAAACAAGCTAAGGACACCCATACGTGGAACGCCGGCGAAGATAAGGCCTATGGGGTGTACCAGGACCGGCAACACCAGACGCACAGCGATTTTGACAAAGCGAAACCAGCCCAGCAGCAGGCATACTTCAAATGGCGCCACCAGAACCCGGATAGCGTACTCTTCAAGGTTGAGATTAAGTAGCAAACCGGCTCGTCGGCTCGAAGTGCGTCCATGGAACTTAAGAACCCCGGCACCAAGCTGGGGTTCTCTCGCGCATTTGTGGCGCAGCATTGCCAACTCCTCGTCGGCGCTATTTGCCTGCTCGAAGAGAGTATTGAGGTTGTGAATCTGCGTGAGAATGGTGGGCGCGCAGGGACTCGAACCCCGGACCTCCTGCGTGTGAAGCAGACCGGAGGCAGTGCCGGAAGTCGCTTATTTTCAAGTGCTTACGTTTCAGCCATTTGTGGTCCGCCTATTGAGGACTGTAGCCCTCTGTTGAACCCTTGAGCACTCGGCCACTACGTTTTCATCCACAGCCCGGAGCAAACACGGGGCCGTTCTCCTCGATCATTCGGATCATTTCAACCGAGCGTCGCTCGATGCCGTAAGGCGAGGAAGTTCAGCACTCGGCTAAGAGGGCCAATCGTTCGTCATCATGGCCGTGACTCAAAACATCTTTAGCGGCTCCTCGGCGAGGAGAATTCGAGAGTCACCCGTGTGCTGGAGGACCTCGAATGTCCAAAGATCAGAAGAATATTGGATACCCCTGTGGCATAGTGTCCGCGCGGCGTAGGGTCGAGTTGGCGCGGTTCCTCGCGACGCGGCCAGCATGGACAGGTGCTTCCGGGCGGCACTTTCTCGTCACTTTGTTGATCTCTTCCAACTGAAAATACCCGACCGCCGTTAGGCAACCGCCCAGCGTGTCTCAGGATCTGATTGGCCGAGTCCTTCGAGGGCACGTCAGTAAGGCGCTAATGTCACGACGAATGACCGCGTAGAATGTTTCGAGGTGGCTTGCGATGCGAGTATTCTTGGGCAGTTCTTCGGAATCAGTGGATCAGATGCACGAAGTGGCGAGTTGGTTGGAGACAACAGGACTAGAAGTCGTTCCATGGGATGAACCGCGGTTGTTCCAACTTGGCGAAAACACGCTTGAGGCCTTGGTCCGCATAAGTAAGTCGGTCGATGCCGCAGTCTTCATTTTCGGCGAAGACGACCGCATATGGTATCGGTCTGATGCACTACCCCAGCCTCGCGATAATGTCCTGATGGAATACGGTCTCTTCGTTGGCGTGCTCGGCCCGAAGCGAGCGATAATCGCGCGGTGCGGAAATCCGAAGACGGCCGCCGACTTGCAGGGAATTACTTGGGTGGATGTTTCACCTGGTAAGACCAATAGGGCTCAACTAGTTCTCAAGGCGTGGGCTCAAAACCTCGGTCGAGCTAACGAAGACCCGGCTTTAACCGAGTTATTGCTCCAGCGGACCATCTTGCAAAATCAGCTTGAACTGGCAAATGAACAGCTTCGTTTTGCCGAGTCTACAGTGTCTGATCTCAAGACCTTTGTGCAGACACAGGGCTACATCGACTTTGGAAGCCTCAGCCCAGATGCAAACGGCCATTGGAAGCTCCTGTTTGATCGCTCGTACTTTCAGGGTGCTGCGATTATACTGGAGACCCAATTTCGTGTTCCGAACGACATCCACATTCTGCTTTCCGCAAGCGGGCTGAAGTCTATATCCACGAGTGTTTCCTTTCAGGGAAACAACTCCGAATACCTACTCACGGCCGTCACTAAGCTCCTCCGTAGATTTAGGGGATATGAGAGTCCGGAGAGATTCAAGCAGTTTATCGATCACGTGCCCACCAGCGCAAAAGCGGAGATCGACACACTAGCTCGCGAAAGGGCCGAAGTGGCCGCTACGCGTTCGAGTTGAAAATGCCCTGGTCTCACGCAAGCACGCTGACGTCACCGGAGCCCTAGCCATTACCTTCATTGCCTCAAGAAGTATCCCAGAAACTCACATGCGCCAATCACCAATAGCGCCAGAACAACCAGCCGGAGCAATACCAATTCGACTATGGTCACAACCTCGGTGAACACCCAAAACCGGCCATCCGCGTCGTCTGACTTAGGTCGGATAGATTCTTCATTTCCCGTTGGACGCTGAAATCCCAATAGAGTTGCTGAACATCCGCTCGGGAGACACTTCAAAAGTTCCGTTCCAATCGAGATCCACGTTGAAGAGTTGAGGCTTTGCATTCTGAGCGGCCACGAGCAGCTCAATCCTGTACTTCCCTGCCATAAGGCGATGGCAGTTGCAGTTGGGGAAGACTTCTGTAGCGAGATTGAATGAGGACTCTCCAGCCTTCATGCCCGGTAGTGGCTGCTCGCTTGCATTGGAAGGATCGGAAACAGACCCGAGGTCACAATGTCTCCCCATCTTGGGATTCAGTGTCTCGAACAGGATTGGCTTGTCGGACGGTGAATTGGCCCATCGCAGGTTCATCGGAAGCCATTCTGGAACCTCCTGAAGGCGATTGTCACCTCGTCGAGTGTAGATGGCTCGAACGTAGACTTGCACACGCTCTGCTGCCCACGATCTTTCATTCTTAATCCACAGCCGGAAATAGTAGATCGAACCGTCCCACCGCTTGATCTGAGGATCTCCCGGAACCTGCCACGCTACGTTGCTATGAATGACGTGGGCATCTGGGGGCTTCAAGAGCAATCGTACAGTGAATTTGGGCCGTCTCCAGCACCTCACAACGTCTTCTTTAAAAAGAGCGGCAAGGATGGCAAGGAACGTCAAGATAGGCGCGATGTGGTCAATGATCCATTGGCCCATAGCAATGAAGTATCTCACAAGGTCCAGCCCACGCGCGAAAACTCCACGTATAATACACGAGAATATATGGCACGACAAAAACGAGAGAAGCCGGATGGAATGGACATGCAGATTCTGGAGATGTTGGCTGCTAATCCGCTTGAATCGGACAACAGCCTTGTTAGTCATTGCGAATCGAAAGACCGGCGATTGTCGGATCGAACGGTTGAAGACCGACTCAGCCGATTGCGAGAGCTGAACCTTCTTACCCACCGGATGCGCTTAGTTGATCTCGCTGCGACCGGGCACTGGTTTCGCTATAGGGTCGACATCGTTATCAATTCGAGCGCGTTGCGGCGTCGGGCCAGCAAAGAGCCATTGAATGGCATAGGTCAACAACATGGCTGCCAGAATCCGCAAGAGCGGCTCGCCTACTTCATCCGTGATGAGGTCGCCAAGAAATCGCCCGACATTATCGTTGAGGAAGTTTCCGTCCTTATGGGAACACCAGCAGATCTGTCCGCAACGGTGCTCGTGCAGAATCCGCGCGCAATTTTCGATTTTGTTACAGCACATCTGCGATCATTGCAGGAAATCCAAAGCACGAGCACGTCTCAAATATCGTCGCGCATCTTTCGAGACCCCGTTGCAGGCGCTCATTTCAAGCCCTCTGATATCGTTCTGGCGCACCTAAAGACACGTTCCCGCGCGTCAAAATAAACCGTGGTTAACCACGGTTTATCATGCTCTAAAATGTGGGTGAAATTCGTTGCGCCCTGTGCCGAGTGCCGCTTATTCTGAGCACATGCTTAGGCAAGAAAAAACCGGAGTCGATCAGCGATATCGATCTGCTCCGGTTTCTCGTTCTGGGGGAACGGGGAATACCTCGCGGGTGCAACCGCAGGGCATACCACCGCTCCACCGTTGTTTGAACGAGGCTGCCAAGCATGGAGTAACGAAAACATGCCGGACAGATCTCGTACATCCAAGACACCGCCTAGCGGCGGTTACCAAGAAAGTATACAGAATCCGCTGAATCCTGCAATAGGGCCGCAAACCGTCTCGATTCAGGCTAATCAGCGGGAGGCGAGGCTAGAGGTAAGGTCCAGAATTCGCGCCTGCCGCCAGTATACGCGCGATCTCGCCTGTTTCGGTGTCGATCTGCTGGGACTCATCACCATTATCAGGTACATTTTGAAAGCACTGGTTGGGGAGGTGGCAAAATGACCAATCCTTACAACCACTGTCGCGATTGTTCGTTCTATGCAATCGAGGATCGCGGGACTCTCGGCAAATCGCGTTTCTGCTCGAATGAACAGTCTCACATGTTTTTCAAAGAACTTTCCATCTGTCCTCCGGCGAATTCATGCGATTTATACCAGATCTCAAATGAGCCGAGACCGATATCTCTCGAAGGTGGCCTTGTGGCCCAGGCGCAATCCGCTCGAAGGGAAGCACTATGAAATATCCTCAGTTACCCGGTGCGATGTGCGCCGATTGCCAACAACACCGCGCCTTGTTCCGCTATCGCGGGATCGTAAAGGCCGATACGCAGCACGACCTGTGCTTCCGGGACTCGTGAGCATTCTAACGGCACGAAGTTTGTTCAAACGTACGCCGATAAAGTGTGGACCGACAACTTGCTTTCATTGCCGGAGTGTACCTAAAGCGCGGACTAGTTTCGCCAGTGGGAAATTGAAGAGGAACCATGATGAAAATACGCATTGAACACATCATAATCACCAGCGCCGGGCTCTTTTTGCTCGCCGCTTTTCTTCGGTCACGACCGAATTGTGGACAGGGGTGTCAAACGATGGCACAGCACCTCGCAGACCATGGCTTCGATACCCTAGTCGCTGGCCTTTTCGGCTAGACCGCCGACACCGGCCAGCAGCTACGGGCACGGATAGAAATACGAAGACACCGCGTGGATCTCTCTTGGAGTGACCACCCTTGTGCATGCCGCCGTTCATTCGCAGGCCGCAGCCAAACTTTAGATCCCTCCACAACCCCCGAGATCACCGCTCATCCTCAACATCGACTACAAAGGATCGTTTTCAAACGCAAGAGGCGCGGACTCAGACTATAAACGTTGAGGAATTAATAGGATATGGTGGGCGCGCAGGGACTCGAACCCCGGACCTCCTGCGTGTGAAGAAGCCCGGCGTCTTCCATTCTTTTCATGGTTTCCTCGTGTTTGCATAGGTTTACACCAATTCAGCGCATCTGCTTGGACTGAACTCAGAACCCACTTTGGATGCAACAAATGGACTTTTGGAACACTTTTGGACCACTCGCCGCATATATGCCGCGAAGTGCGCTTGCGCGGTGCGCATTCGGAACCAACCCCGCGCGTCGCCACATACGCTTCAGAAACCGAAAAACGGTTGAAGTTGAGCGTGGAGCAACGGCCACAGAGTAACTAATGAGGCGGCGCCGTTGATCGTTCGCTCGATACCCGACACGATGGAACGGATCACGCTCGGGGCCTGTTTCGTCTTGGCGATCGCCTGTTGCGACAAAAACGCGAGTTGACCGATGACGTCATTCTTTTGATCTTGCTGTAAGTCGGCGGTATCCAGAACTGCTTCGGTAAAATTCTTGAGCGCCACGGCCAATGATTCGTCGCCTGCCGTTTTCGCCGACGAAACGACGGCGTCAATGGTCTTGACATCTCCCGTGTTGATTACGCCCACGGTGCTGTTTTTAACGTGAATGTTGTTGAATACCATTGGCCCCCCTTGAACTATCCGTGGTGGGGGAGGGATATAAGTTCGACCGATTCCAGCCGAAACCCCGGTAATCGCGTCCGCGTAGTCGAGTAGAGCATTTTGCTGGCTCGCGAGTTGCGCGAATCGCATATATTGACCCATTTCAACCTTATAGACGCACTCCACGCAGAGTGGATGCCCTTGAATCTGCTTGATCGCAGGCCGACCGCACTGATTGCACTCCACCATCCGTCAATTTTACCGCCTACGGATGCTAGATCCAGACGCGACTACTTTTTACCTCCGCCTGGTGTTTGCTGCTTTGACATTGCCAGCGAGCGACTTTTCAACACTACCGACGGCTCCGCCCCAATAGGATTGCGAGTCAGGTGCGCGGTTCCGCAGGCTCATCCCATTTCATAACGTAGCGCGCGCCAAACGCAATCTGTCGTGCGTAGCCATCCGGGTCGTGGCTCTTTAGGCGAAGCAAGGCATACATGCGATCAACCGCGGACTTCATGATCGCCTTCATCTCGTCATCGGTGATACGCGAATACTGCGATCCTCCGCTGCAGGTGGGGCAGATTTTCCCGGCGTGCACCTGCTCGATCGGACCATTGCGAAATGCCAGCGCAACAATAGCCTTCGCTTCTTTGGCAATTTGTGGATCTTCGGGAGGGTGCATCGGCAAGTCTCTCTTCGTATTATCCTGCGAGGGATTCGAGCCTGAGCTGTTTGCCACGGTCGGGAATGATCGCCGGATCACTGATATTCAAGGCGCGTTCAATCAAGAATCGGCAGCTTCATACGCGCCGGCCGCATCAACGTCATTCCGTCCACGAGGAACTGGTCAACTTTCCCTGTGATAGTGTCTTTAAACTCGACTTCAGTGGGTTGCCAGTCATCTGCAAAGCTTTGATTGACTCCCTCCACAAGGAGAGACCGACGCTCTTTCAGGCTACGCACGACAGATCCATCGGCTCCGGACTTGTCAGCAAAATAGCGTGCTGGTATTGCGATGATTCCCTTGCAAGAGAGCGTAAGCTCCCGACTGGGCGCGTTTAGATAGTGCGCTCTCAGCACAATCGCTTCCGCGTGCCAGCGTGCGAATCCCTCAAGATGATCGGCCGCCTCGTACCCTTCGTCTGTTACCTTGAACAAATCTCGGTCGGTGCTCAACGGCTCGATGAAACCTCGATCCTCAAGACGGCGTAGGGCTCCGAGCCACTCCGCTCCATTGCGAGCATCGACACCGGCCAGGAATTGTCTCCCGTTTGCCCTCATACCCTCGCCGTCGAGTGTATTCGAACAGGTTATTTCGCCTTGTGGGTCTTTGGCGGCTGTCCACAATAGTTCGATTTCCCGAAGGTTTAGCTCCTCATCGGCGGGAGAGCGACCGGAACCTCGCCGCCCAGCAACGTTTCGCAGGCGTTTCACGACCTCGGGAGTGTGAGCGCGCTGCTCATCCTCCTCCTCCTCTTGGTATGTCTCCTCCGCGTCCGAGACCGCGCCGATCGTTGGCGCACGTTCTTCGCTGGCAGCATCGGGAATTGACCGGCCCAGCAGATCGATCAAGCTTTTCACAATGCTGTCGTAAGAGTCGCTCGTCGAGATTTTTGCAAGCCGGTCAGCCAAGCCGGGGCTGTATTCGAGAAGATCGTCGCGGGTGATTCCATGCCAAATCGGCAAGACCAGTTTGCGTCCAGCTTGTTCTCGCGCAAACAGACTGTTTAGCTCATGCTCCGTCCACTTCTTCTTTTTGAGGAATGCCTTCGATAGAACGACAATGCCGAACCGACACTTGATGAGGCCGTTATCAATTGTTGGCCGTAAATCATCACCCCAGTTCAAAACCAAGTTGTCGTACCAAACAGACACTCCTGCCACGCGGAGCGCCGCCGTGAGCGGTGCGACATATGGTTTATCTTCCGACGCGTGCGATATGAATACGTCCCACTTCTCAGGCACGGCCGCTTGATCATGATCGATTATCCGCAAGTTGTCTTCCTCTCGTCTCGCCAACCGCTGCAACAAGTCCTCGCCCTTTCTCGAAATCAAATACCAGTCTGCTGGCTGTTGGTGATTCCGAAGCAGTAGGCCGTTTCTGACGAGCCAATCCCATGCTTCAACGAATGCTTGCGTCACTGCGGGCTGCTTAATTCCGTATTCAGGTCCGTCGTCAGGCAGAGGGCCGAGCCCGATGTTTCGCCGCTCCATGAACGCCAGGAAGTAATCAAGTTTCAGGCCAGCGTGCTGGTAGACGGGGCTGACTCCCTTGCAACTCTGGAGATGTGTAAGAAGAAGCCCCCCGAGTGCGTCCAAATCGGCGTTGAGCACATCGTCGGCAGTGGGCAGGAGTTTTTTCAACGGAATGATCATCGGTTCGGGTATGGCTCTCGAAAAGCTAGAGGATGTGGGAACGAACAGCTTCAATCAATCGTAGCCCAGACAAGACGCGGTATTTATGAAGTGCGGGACCGTGCTCTTTTCCTACCGCCACGTCCCAATCCGCTTTAAGACGAGTGGAGACTACTTCATGGCTGGCCGCGTGGCCCAGTGTTAATAGGTGTTAGACACGTGTTAAGGGTGTTACGCCTGTGGAAACCCATGCCATGCCTTTGGATTTCCTGAGAGAATCTTGAAGCCCTGTACCTGAAACCCCGAAGTTCCGTACCCGAAACCCCGAAGTGATCGCACCTGAAACCCCGATTCCATGCACCTGAAACCCCGAATCTGCTGATGCGGACCTGAAACCCCGAATCTGGCTTGACAGCGCTCCTGAAAGCCCGAAGAATGTTCCCCGTACCTGAAACCCCGATTCTCCGGTTAACATGCCGAAGGCGCAAGAGAAAAAAGACCAGTTGGTTCCGGCCAAACACGCCAACGGCGATTTGTTCGTGTGCGATGTCGCGGACGCGGTGCTCAAAGATCTCATTCCGCAAATGGAGCATCCTTTTTATTCGCTATCAAAGAACCCGGATACGGCGATTCGAAAATACGAGCATAATGGCAACTGGCTGCAGATTATCCCGAGCGTCAAGGGCCTCGCGACGATCTACGACAAGGACATCCTGATTTACTGCATTTCGCAGCTAATGCAGAAAATGAAACACGGCGAGCCAGTTGGGCCGCGCCTGCGCATCACCAGCTACGAACTGCTGGTCTTCACCAACCGGGGACTGCTGGCAAGGACTATGAGGCGCTCTGTGAAGCCATCGACCGGCTAGCTGGAACCCGGATCACCACGAATATCCGTACCGGGGACGAGGAGCAAACGGATAGCTTCGGACTCATCGACTCAGCATCGATCCGCCGCAAGAACGGGCTGGATGGCCGCCTGCTCTGGGTTGAGATCAAACTATCGGACTGGGTGTTTAACGCTATTCGCAGTCAGGAAGTGTTGACGCTGCATCCCGATTATTTTCGGCTCGGAAAGCCGCTTGAGCGCCGCGTGTATGAACTCGCGCGCAAACACTGTGGACGGCAGCGCTCGTGGCAGATTTCGCTGGAGTTGTTGTTCAAGAAGTCCGGGTCGCGAGGCATCAGCCGCCGCTTCCGCGCAATGGTGAAAAACATCGCCAAACACGACCACCTACCCGATTATCGCGTCGCCTTCAATGACGAGACCGATCAGGTCACCTTCTACAACCGGGAAAGCTGGTGGGAGGAAACGCCAAAGCCCTCCGGCTATGAGGGATTGCCACCCCTGCCCCCGGACGCGTACGACGAAGCGCGCGCCGCCGCGCCCGGCTACGATGTTTACGCGCTGGAAAGCGCGTGGCGGGAATGGTGGACGGCGTCCGGCAAGCCAAAGCTGGACAATGCCGCGGCGGCTTTCGTCGGGTTTTGCCGGAGCCGCAACAAACGGGTGCCGATACATCAGGCGAAAGAGACCACATGGGATGCCTGAGCCCCTCCTCGCGGCCATGACTGAATATTGCGTTAGGACGCGCGTTGGCGCCGCACCCACCTTTTTCGCCACTACCCCAGCCCCCTCGCTTCCTACCGCCCGTGCCGCTTGTTTTCCTGGGCCTGGCGTCAATCTTAACCGGCGGTACCGGGTCACATCACTGACCCATTGCCCATTCGAAGATAGCTATCGGATATCCACATGAAACCACTACGGTAGCTATCGAATATCTTCTAAATACCTCTCTGGTATCCGATAGCTATCTGATAACGAAAAAATACCCTCTTGCTATCGGATAGCGTTCTGATATCGTTCCACTACCCGATTCGCCTTCCCGCCGGAGGACCTCACCATGCCGACTATTGCATTCGTCTCGCCGAAAGGCGGTGTAGGAAAGACCACGTCCGCTTTCCTGCTGGCCACCGTGTTCGCAAAGATCTGTGACGTCACCATCATTGACGCCGATCCGAATCACCCCATTGAGACTTGGGCATTGGGTGGCGGCGCGCCGGAGCGGCTAAAAATCATATCGGACGTGGACGAAGACACGATTATCGAGCGTATCGAGGACGCCGCATCGAAGACGCCGATTGTTATCGTCGATCTGGAAGGAACTGCTGCGAAGACTGTGATCTACGCGATTTCGCAGGCCGACTTCGTCGTCATTCCGACGCAAGGGTCGCAACTGGACGCGAACGAAGCGAGCAGGGCCATTCGCGTGGTGCTACAAAGTGAAAAGCTGACGGGACGGCCGAAGCCCTATTCGGTTTTGCTGACCCGTACCAGCCCCATGATTCGCGCCCGCGGGCTGACCCACATTCAAAACGGACTGATTGCGGCGGGCATTCCGGTAATGGAGACAGAGTTGAACGAGCGCGACGCGTTCAAAGCGGTTTTTGCGTTCAGGCAAACGCTCGATGCACTGAACCCGGCGGATGTGCCCAATCTCGACAAGGCGAAAGCAAATGTCGAGTCGCTCGCGCGAGAAATCCTGACCAAGCTGCAGGAGCAATTGGAAGCGGAGCAGGGCGGTAGGAAACGAGAGGGCACGACGCCGCCCAGTGACGTGGCAGGTGCCGCATGAACGCGCGTGTCAATCCCTTCGCGGACCTGAATTCACCAGTGCCGACGTTCACTGTCAAACCGAGGACGCAGACGCCACCAGCAGAAGAGGCGATCGCGCGGATCGCGAAGGAGAACAATTTCATCAGCCGTCAGCCGCCGAGGACTGCGAAGGAGCCGAGGCGGAAGCGCCGCGTTTACACGACGGGCCGGAATCGTCAGTTCAACCTCAAGGCGAGCGACCGGTCAATCGAACGCTTCCAGAAAATGGCGGACGAAAGAAATGTCGCTCAGTGCGTCTTGTTCGAACAGGCGCTCGATGCCTTGGAGCGAGCAGGGACGCCCGAGTAACCGTGCCAGGGCCGACGCGAGAAGAGCTTCACTCGGCCACTTTTCAACAGCTATACAGTGCCTGCGCCACGCCTGTGTCCGGGTCACGGCGAAAGTAGAAGCTGCTTGTTGGTTGACACGATTTGAGTTCGGAGTTACGAGGATTTGTGCCAGACAACGGAAACGCATGGACAGGGATTCGTACAAACGGCGGCTTGAACGTTTCTCCCGCAACGATCGGATCTTTCCGGGCCGAGAGCATGAGACGCGTAACTGTACAGGCTGCGCGCGGATCATCGCTGATCGATTTGGCGGTGAAGTTCGCGGTTACTATCACGCCCATAACCCGACTGCGGGCGTCGGTGAAACGGAGGGGGGTCATGATTTTGCGATCACGTCGGACCGGTTTCTGGTTGATCCGTGGCTGTTCCATTACTATGGCGTGTCACCGGTGCTGGATCTGAATGTTTCGGAGGATCGGATTGAAGCTGCGGCCAGATACGGGCCAGAAGAAAACTGGCAACGAGTCCCGAACCTGACGCGCGCAATGCCCGGTCAGGCGTCGAAGCCGCGTTCGCTCCTCACGGTTAGGGCAGGGTGAACGAGTTTCGCCTAGCCATACCAGGGGCGAGAGAGATCACCTATTTCAAAACAGGCTTAGCTGTTCTCCGTCGGCGCTTGGCGAACCATCGGGCCGTGCGGGACTTTCGCCCGCGACGAACACGACCGGCGGCCCGGATAGAACAAATGTCTCCTGACCCTGTTTGACGATCATGCCGTGATAGAAACCGTTTGGATCATTCCGCGCTGTTTCCGCATTCTCCGCGGTTCCGATCTTCTCGGCGTAGCTCATCGTTGTGCCGCTGAAGGCTCTCAGTGGGATCAACCGGTACGCTTCGGCCTGCTGAATTCCTCCATGCCCGGATAAGCTGACGGTCACCATTAGTTGCGCCTGCCATCGGAAAGACTTTCGTATCTTGCCCGACGTGGCGATAGTGTCGGCGCTGTACGACGCGTGAATGTCGCCCTCTCCGCTGTCGCGGTTTCGCTTATGGTCGAATCTTCCCCACGCCAAGCGGGCCGCGTTGACCGGAATCATGACAGCTTTGGCATCGTGAAAGGCTTCGGATGGCTCGGTCATTCTTCAGAAGAGGCCCAGTTGCACAGGTTGAGCAGGGGATTCATCATCGGGAGGTCTTGCGGGTTGCGGCTCGGATTCGGGCACCGTTTGTAGAGCGTGCGCGCCGTCGCTGGGCCGGCGCAACTTCCAGTCCCACCCGTGCAGAATGTGGGCTGGCGTATACCAGCTGTCGAAGGTTTCGAGGCTCAGACTATTGCCATGGACGATGATGGCGGGGATGTGAAGAAGTGAAAACTGCAGATAGGACATGTGGACGCATTTCGGGTCCACGTCCACGGCGGTAACGTGCAGATGCTGCTGATAGTTGACGTCGGCTTCTCGCATTTCGTGGGCGAGAGCGATGATCATCGCGCCGCTGCCGGCCGCTGGTTCGTTGGCGGTGACAAAGCCACGTTCGGTGATTCTCGCTTCGAGGTCGGCTCTGTCGGCGATGATCATTTTCGCCATCATCCGGCAAAGAGGATAGGGCGAAAAATACTGCCCACTCCATTTGTTGTGAAGCTCCAAGTCGTGGAACGTGCGGCCGAGAACGTCGGTGGTCTCTTCTTCGAGGGCCATCGTCAACGATGCAAGCATTTCCGGAAACTTCGCCAGTTCGTCCGGTTTGTAGCGCTTGATGATCTCCATGTAGCGGCTCTCGCGCTTTTCGCGCGGACCCAGATCGACCGCGTTACTCATTGAGATTGCGCTCATCTCGACGAAGTCAGCGAAGACCTGCCAATGGCTGTGGCGGTAGCCGAGTTCGCTGATGAGCTTCACGAGTTGCTTCTGGTGATCGGGCGGCGGGCGAGCTCGATCCTTGGTGTGCGGGGAATCAGGCATTGGTTTCGAACCTTCTCGGTTCGGTGGAATGCCGAACGCCGCTGGGACTGTCAAGATGAGCCATAAAAGGGGGTAGTCGTTCACGCGCCCAGTTCATGTTCGAGGCGGAGCGCGTGGCCCATCCATGGCTCTGGGCGAATGGCTTTTACCCAGTCGGCGAACGACGGTATGAAACCAAGGTCTTCCCGAACGTGTTGTTCACCGATCCACCTGACGGGGATTACCCGGCCCGTCGAGAGGGTGATAGTCGAGCCGAAGATGGTTTCGGCCATGAAAATACCCTCGGCATGGTGCCGCAACGCACGGTGGCGAAAATCAGCGATGATCTTTTTCGACTTGTCAAACCAGTCATGGATGGGCTGGTAGTCGGCGACCACGCCGCCCCATTTCTTCACGCTGGAGAGCGAATGGTGGTAAGGATGTGCCATGGTTGCCTCCGTCAAAATGTGTGGTTGGTTGTGTGGATGTCGATATAGCGCTCGTTCATTTCAAGCGAGACAGTGCGGTTGGCAACATCGAAGCGAAAGTTGCCGTAACCTCCGTCGTTGTTTTCGAAGCCGCCATGCGTGTATTCGAGGTAGTCGTAACAGAGGGTTTCAATGGCCTCTGCGAGCGACCATTCTGTGGTGACAGGTTCGGTAGCGCCCCAACCAACGCTCTGGACGAGGACCGCTGTGGGCGGCAGGTCGGTGTTCGCTCCGTTGCGAGATGCAGTTATGCTCTCGATTTGGCCGTTATCCCCCTCGCCGTCGAATTCGACGAGGACCTTTGTAATGTTGGCGGATGCGAGTGCGTCGAATACAACTCCCTTATTGAACTCGCTGAGATTGGCCCGAATTTCGCGTTGGCGCTTGAAATCGCGGGTTAGTTGATCTGGATCGTACATGATTACCTCCTTTCGTGGTTTGTCAGTAAGCGGAGACAGGGCAGGGCGGACAAGCCGGGCGGTCACCAGCAGGGGAACGGGCAACACGGATTTTTGGAGCGGGCAGCCCGTTGACCGCTCGGCGCGCCCTGCCATGGTGCAGCGAAAACTGACACCTGCGAAGGGGCAGCAGGAAAGAGCGGAAACGGTCTGATATTTAGCGCTTGCCAAGTGTCGGGTTTTTGTATACTATAAGTGTCGGGTTTTTGCAGGGTGAACTGAGATGCGACAACAGAAGACATTGCGCGAAAGGATCGAGGCACGGATCGCCCGGAAACGAGGCGACGACGTATTCCTGACGCGTGAATTCCGTGATCTCGGCGGTGAGGACCAGGTGTTGCGAGCACTCCGTGGTCTGGTGGGCGAAAAGCGTTTGGTGCGACTTGGCTACGGCGTCTATGGTCGCGCCGTGGTTTCACGTCTTTCGGGTGAGCCGATCCTCTACAGCCCGAATGGATTTCTCGGTGCGGCACGGCAAGCCCTCAATAAGCTTGGTGTCGCGTGGGAACCGACGGACGCAGAAAAAGCCTATAACGAGGGACGCTCCACACAGGTACCGGTCAATCCAGTCCTGCGAGTAAAAGGACGTTTTTCGCGTCGGCTCAGTGACGGCAAGCGGGAACTCGTCCTTGAAAGATAGCCCATCCCTTCAGGATCTGCTCGAAGTCCAAAGTTACTTTGGGCTACCAAGCCCCGCACTCGTCGAAAAAGACTGGTACGTTGTCAAAGCGCTGGCGGCGATCAACACCGCCGACACGATGCCCTTCCGTCTGGTATTTGGTGGCGGTACAGCCTTGAGTAGGGCGCATCGCCTTATCCGTCGCATGTCGGAAGACATTGATATGAAAATCGTATCGGACGGTGAAGTCACTCGCCCGGCACTTCGGGATCTGCGCGACGCCATCACGAATGCTCTGCTGGCGGCAGGATTTGAGTTTGATCCGAAAAATTCCGCCCATCGCGAATCCGGCAATGCGAGCCGCTATACGCTGTATCGGTTACCCTATGATCCTGTCGCCGAGGGCCATAGCAGTTTGCGCCCGGAGATTCAGATTGAGACGGCGGTGTGGCCGTTGCGCCTTCCGGCAGTCAGGCTACCGGTGAGGTCGTTTGTGGCAGACGCCTTCAAGCGCCCCCCCGAAATATTCACGCTTCCCTGCGTGTCGATTGTAGAGACTGTCGCGGAAAAATTCGTCGCGCTGACCCGCCGTGCGGGCGCAGAGTTTGCCTCGGCCGGCGGGCCGCGCGATGCGACGCTCGTGCGCCATATCTATGATCTTCATGCCCTGCGTGCTAATTATGATCGTGCGGAGGCCATCGAATTGGCACGGAAGATAATGCTGGCAGATGTCGAAGCTTACGGACATCAATTTCCGGCCTATCGTGACGACCCGCGGCGTGAAACCAAGCGCGCCGCCCAACTCATGGCCGGCGATACCGACTTTGCCCGCCGTTACGCGGACTTCTTGCGTGACATGGTCTATGGCGAAGAAATTGATTTCGAGACTGCAGTCGGGACAATTACGCTATTGGCGGGCCTGTTATGAGGAGACGGACGATGCTCCCTTGGCGATCAGGAGGGCCGCTATGCTGGTCCCTGAGCGAGTCCGGACTTCACGCTCTAACGCTTCGCGACCCGTTTTAGCTGCGAGGGGTCGACTGCCTGGACCAAGTAACGCGAGAAAAATGACGCGAGCTTCGGAGGCACGGCGTTCCCGATCATCGAAGCGACCGCCGTATTTTGATCCGTTGGATAGAAGATGTAATTGGGCGGGAACGACTGAAGTATTGCGGCCTCGCGTAGGGAAAGCCCCCTCACCTGCTTGGTGTCATAGTGCCCGAAGCGCCCGTTTGAGATGCTGTGGCATTTAGTTGTTATCGTTGGCGATGGCCGGTCCGGGCTCATGCGCGTATAGACATCCGTGAAACAGCGGCCACCGAGGCGTTTGTTTACTTTGCGATGGCAATCGAGGGACAGATCGCCATGGGGAGTATTCTCCATATACGCATTTGATTCGCCCGGTTGCGCTGCCGAAAGACGACGAAAGTTCAGCTCGCTCAAGGCGCGCGTACGATGGTTCGGAATCTTAGCGTGCTGCTCTCCGGCTTTGATGGCAGGTAAATGTCCGATAGCCTCGCGAACGGACACCATCAAGCTGTCGGGATCGCTTTCCGGAACAAGCAGTTCTTCGCCAAGTAGATCCGTAAAGCGCTCGGGTCTGATCACGCCCCGTTTTGCAGCGAGTAAGATGGATCGTCTTCGATATTGCGGAATTCCGAAACGCGATGTGCAAACAACCTTGGTGCCCGTGACATAGCCCAGGTTCTGTAACCGCCGCTGGAAATCCTCCCATACCCCACCGTATTTCGGATCGCCGATACCTTGCACGTTTTCGGAGAGTACCAACTCCGGCTGAAAGTGCTCCACAAACGCGGCGGCTTCACTTAGCAGGTTTCTGTCACGACGACGACCAGCTTTTCGCTCTTCCGTCAGCTCTTTTCGTGACAGTTTGGTAAACGGTTGACAGGGAGCACAAATCGCGAAGAGCAGGGGAATAGAGCCCATCTCTCGTCGATATATCGGAATTAATTCGTCAAGCTCGCCGAACAGCTCTTCCTGTTGTCCAGCCTGATAGCGACTGCTCTTCGGGAAGACGTCGTACGCCAAGAACTCCGGTTTGGAACGATCAAGCGTACGGTTCTTGTTGTTTTTGACATAAGTCGATCGACAACGTTCATCTTTGTCGACACCCGCAATCACGTATCCGCCAGCATCAATAAGGCCACGTGTGGTGCCGCCGGCACCGCAGAAGAAATCAACGGTGAGGAAGCGAGGAGCCGTGAAGCTGTTGGGTTTCATTCGTCTGGCCATGGGCGTCATTTCGAGGTCTGAGCGTGGTTACGAATGGCTTCAACTTCCGCCGGCGCAAAAAGGCGCCAGCCATTGCGATCTCTCTTTGCGGAATCCTTAACTCGATTCGATTTGATCCAACGGAGCAATGTCGGTTTAGAGATGCCAGCCGCGGTTGCCGTCTCTTGGGCTGAAAGGTAGGTTTTGCCGCTGACCGGAATTGGCATGGGGACCCTGATGACTATAGTCAAGCATATTCATCACGCGGAGTCCAGAACATTCAGGCGCAATTGTGTTCGCAAGGGGGGCCCCTCGCTACCCATTTTTGTACTCGCATTACGGTGAGCCAGTATATGTTCTTGCTATTTGAAATGTACTCGTATATATTTAAAATCTACTTAACAGGATAGAAATATGAGTGCCACAGACAGAGAAAAATTCGTTAGGCTCGCGACAAAGCGCGTTTCAAATGCGCTCAAGGCCATCCAGCTCATAGGCAATCTTTCAAATAGATCGAACTACGATTACACAGAAGCAGACGTACAAAAGATCTTCCGGGCCCTGCATGACGAAGTTAGTGCAGCTAAGAAGAAGTTTGAGACGGCGCAAAAACGCAATGGTAAGGGCGCGGGCTTCACGCTGGAGTAATGTTCAAAGGGCAACGAAAGAGTCTAAACATATGAAATCACAAGATCTGTGTCTCCAGCTCCTGGCGTCCGAGTCAGAAAAACAAGTTCAAAACATCATAGATGGCACGCCTGAACTCAAGAAGACGTCGAACTGGCGACCGCTCGACAATCGAGAGACAAATTTCAACATCACGTCGAATCAAGCTTCAGACGGCGGCAAGGCTCTCACTGAGCTTATGACGAACATGGTGGATGCCGTGCTCATGAAGCACGCGTACCTGAAAAAGATAGATCCGAAATCCCCAAAAGCTCCGCAGACGATGTACGAGGCCGTTGACAAACTGGTGAAACCGCTCCAGGGCGGCAAACTTGTCAATCTCGACCCGAACGATCCGTGGCTTCGCGAATTTGCGTCCAAGAATCTGGTCATCGGAATAACCGGCGCCAAGAATAAGAAGGAAGGCCTGCCCTGTTACACATTTGTGGATAACGGCGAGGGGCAACGGCCAGAGGACTTCAAAACGACCTTTCTGTCCCTGAGTGAAGGAAACAAGCGCAGCATTCCGTTTGTCCAGGGGAAGTACAACATGGGATCGTCTGGTGTTCTCGGCTATTGTGGCCGGCAGTGGTTCAAACTGATCGTTTCGCGACGATTTAACGGGAAGAGTCCATGGGGTTGGACTTTAATGCGCCGCCGACCGGGGGACGGAATGCCGGTAGCTGAGTATTTCGTGCTGCCGAATGAATCAATCCCATCCTTTGAGGCGGACGTGCTCTATCCGTATCTCCGAGGCGATCGAAAGCGGTATGACGGCGTACATCTTTCGACCGGCACTGTTATCAAGCTGTACGATTACCAAGTTGGATCGAGATTTCTCAGCTTTCGGGGCAGTCGTGAGGCGCTGAACGAGAACCTGGTCGAGACCATCCTGCCGTTCAGGCTTTTGGACTTTCGACAAAAGCCCGACCCGAAACGAAGCGGCGAGCGGGCGGAGGGCATTGATCCGCGCCCTTTTTACGGAATGGAATTTTTGCTGCTGCGCTCACATAAGGAGGGAGATCCCGGTGAAGAGGAAGAAGACACGGAGGACCACGAAGTTGCCGCCGATACGCGGATAAGTGTCGGTCACATCGAAGATCCCGAGCTCGGCGTGATCTCAATCAGTGCAATTGCCCTGAAAAGAAAACTGCCGGACTGGTTGCGGAACTCCAACAACCGGGTCTTTCATGCACTCAATGGGCAAGTTCAATTCAAGCAGACGCGGGGCTATCTGACTGACTGCGGGTTTCCGGCGCTTAAAGACCGTGTCATAGTCATTGTCGACGCGAGTAACCTCAGCTTCGCCGCGCATAATGACGTTTGGAAAGGCGACCGCGAACATATCCGCAACACCATAATCGGCGAGCGGTATCGTGAAGTCGTCACCGCCACGATCAAGGAATCCACAGGACTCAAAGAGCTACAAATGCGAGTGGCACGAGAAGAGATGGAGCGCACGGCGAAAGCCGAGCGTAATGATCTTTTCCAAAAACTCGTCGATAGAGATCCGACGCTGGCGAACCTGTTGTCCGGTCAGGACCCCACAATACGCCTGCCGGCGAGTGGCGGCGCGAACGGCAAGGATCAAGGGAAAGGCCAGTTTGAAGGGAGGTACAGCCCCACGTTCTTGAGGCTCGAAGACAAGGCCCGCGATACCGGGATCGACCTGCCGATCAACCGGACCCGCCCCGTTTCCGGCCGCACTGATGCCGTGAATGGTTATCTCAATCGTCCCGACAATCCGGGGCGTCTGATTCTCCCCACAGATATGGCAGCTCTGTTCTCTGTGCGGACGCATCTCGATGATGGGCGACTGACCGTGTACATCGACCCTCTCGATGGAAAAGTGAAGGTGGGCGACCGTTTCCGCTTTCGCATCGGCCTCCAGGATGCCGCGATCGCTTTGCCGGTCGAGGATGAAATAACCATTCTCATCACGGAAGAAGAAGTGCCGGTGCCGAAATCCAAGGTGCCCCGGCCTTCTCCAGAACCCAAGGGCGGCAAGGGCGCCGATAAGAAGGGGCAGGGGGATAGTGCCCTAACTCACGGGTTGCCCAAATACTTGTTGTTGACCAGGGACGGCCGCAGCATCGGCGATCAGGAGAGCCAGATCTGGCCTGATGGGTTTACGGATCAAGACGGGGGGATCGTTCGCGATTTGGGCGACGATCAGATCCTCTACATGATCAACTATGACAACGCCTACCATCTCAAATACAAAATGCAGACGCGCGGCGACATCGCCAAGGACGTGATGACGGAGAAGTACGTGCTCGGAATGCGAATTCTGATGCTCGGCTATGAGCATGCGCTGCGGCTATTCAAAGCCGGCACGACAAACGGTATCGGCGAGTACGTGGATGAATTCCGTCGGATGGCCGCCCGCGGTGCCGCGTCGACCGTTCTAGCCCTTGCTGAAAACTTACCGAAGATCGTTGACAGTTCGTCGGTGTCGCAAGATGTCGAATAGACGGTGGGCCCCGGTATGGCCAGTCTCGCGAGATTACAGCTTCGCTGTTGTTCGTAGGGACTGAAAAGCGGCCTTCAAGTCCGATTGCTTCGTCAATTCCAAGATCCCTTTTTCATAGTCATCCATGAGAGGCGTTTTGATTCCGTTTGTCTTCGCGTTAATAAGGTATGTGATGCCGTCGCGGTGATCGGCTCCTGCCTGTGCCTTGGCGCTGGCAATTGCTAAGTCTGCGAGCTGCCCCGCGTCCGCTGGCAGATTGGCTCGAGGCGCCGCATATAGAACTTCGCTGACGCCAGCCAGATTCTCAGCAGTTCGAATCTCTACCTCGCCGGGGCTCTTGGGATTGTAACGGGCCTCAGTACCGACGCGGTTGGTTTCGCGCCTCCAAAGCATATCCGTGCCGTCGATGGAAGTTACCTCAGGCTTGAGAACGAACACCGTGCCGGAAACAGCGGCTCCCCCCTGATCTACTGGGGTCAAAGTCGGAGCGCCGTCGCGGGAGTTGCTCTTGCGAGCGAACTCCACATTGAACGGCGTCGTGACCAACGGTATCCGCGTTTCGATCACGGAAGAGATCTCGGAGCCGGGATTATCGAGTAGAGAGCCGAACGCCAGAATCCCGATCCGGTAGTTGCTGTCCTGCCGACCGAGGCCAGCTTTGCGCGCGGCCGGATCGCGATGGACCGTCCCGCTTTCGAGAATCTGTCGGGTCTGCGCGATTTCGATTTCCTTCTTGGCGAAGTCGACGTGCGTTACGTCACCTTCCAGGATGGCACGGTAGTGTTCGTAGTATTGGCGAACTTTGTCATACACTTGGCTCCAGGTGGAAATCTCGCCATCAGCACGTTCAGCCCAAGTTTGCTTATACGAGTCGGAAACATCGATGCTGCCGCCGCAAAGCATCACCATGTAGATGTCCTTCGTTTGTGCTTTTGTGAGCCGCTCCTTATACCGCTCAAGCCGTTGCAAATCCTCCAGGGTCACGGCGTGACCCGAGCGTTTTATCTCTATCACGACTAAGCGACGGTCATCGGTGAGAGCAAGAAAGTCGTAGCGCATTCGGGCATCTTCATCCTGAATGTCACTTGCGCCCCATTCGGACAGTTGCTTGGAAATCGTCTTTTCTTCCGCGAGTACCTGCCATTCCGGATTAAGCAACCAAGGTGATCCTGCGATGAGATCGTGCATATTGTCACTGACGTTTCTCGACTTGGTTTCCGGCGCGTCATTCACGATCATCTGATGAAACTTCTGGATGATACCGAGGCGTCCCTTGACGATCTCCAGCACTGCGCGGCTCTCAAGCAACTTCCATTGGCGCATGTTTCCCAAAAACTTAGCTAGATCCTCCGGGTCACCCGCGATGGAATCAAGCTCGGAAATGACATCGTGGAAGTGGCGGTACTCAAATGCCATCACGAGCGAATCGGCAAGTTCGAGCGCGCGTTCCTGTTCCGGTTCGGCCTCTCCCAAAATGAGTAGAAACCGCGTCACTTGCTTCTGTGAAGTCGGGTCGAGTTTCTTAACTCGTACAGCAATCGGCTGGTTTTGAAGAATCCAATCCTTCAGCTTTTTGCCTTTGCGCTCAGTGCATTCTCGCAACACTTTCCGGGCAAACTGGTCGCCCCATTCATGAAGCGGTTTCGTCCTCTCAGACTCCCAATCGATTTCCTGCCGATCCGTAGAAATCAGGTCGGATTGATCGTCGAGGCCGTCGTCCAAGAAGTCGGCTTCGATGGCGCCGGTAATGTATTTGGTGGAGTGCTGACCCGAGGCAGTGGCCTCAACATGGAAGAAAAATGGCGGTGCCTGGGCTGTCTTGCCACGGACGTAGATCGTAAAACCGCGCAATTCGGCCGATTTGATCGTGCCGCTCGTGAAAGCATAGTAATACCGAACCTCGGAGCCATCGGTGAGATTTGCTGTGTAATAACCTGTCTCCGGAAACCTTTCCTCAATATCCAGGGTCGGTTCGCCGACTTCGATTCCGTTGACGAAAATCCTCATCTCACCGCGCGTCCGGCGGCTGAAACGACGGGCAAGCGCTTCGCTCAGCTTGTCGGCGTCCAAAGCCGACTTGTGTTTCAGGACTCGCAAAACCAGACGTGTTCCCGCGTCGGAACTGGCCCACTCGGGCTTGAGGGAACGAAGGCCCTTGATCGGAATGGCTGCCGCAACTCCGCCCTGCTGTTTTAGGTTGTGGATATCGAGTACGAATGTTGTGGAATGGCCTTCTCGCCACGTGCAGACTTCCATTTCGGAAGCGAGCCCGAATCCTGCAAGTTTTCCGATGCCTTTTTTTCCCATCACTGGGCGCGACCTCGCCCCGGTACTACCGC
>Ga0206991_10108_pt1 | contig 23589 bp, 20 predicted proteins | sample Alteio_BWMinCont_9_FD_153286 | JGI IMG/M metagenome (GOLD analysis project Ga0206991, IMG submission 153286) | Enriched cells from forest soil in Barre Woods Harvard Forest LTER site, Petersham, Massachusetts, United States -... | ecosystem: Environmental > Terrestrial > Soil > Temperate forest >...
ATGGGTGCAGGCTTCCTGGTGAACCAGCAGATAGTCGGCGCCGGCGCGGATGAATTCAGGCGCATATTTGTCGGCATCCGAAATCATGAGGTGAACGTCGAGCTTAAGTCGCGTAGCTTTGCGGATCGACTCGACTACCGGGATTCCGATGCTGATGTTGGGGACGAAGTGGCCGTCCATGACATCGACGTGCAGGAACGAGGCTCCGGCGCGCTCCACCCTGGCGATTTCTTCGCCCAGGTGCGCAAAATCGGCCGAGAGGATGGAGGGGAGTACTTCGATCATGCAAGAACTAGAGACGATGTTAGCACGAGGGGGCGGAGCCAAGGCTGGATGACCTTTACAATCGTTGGGATGGACCATCATACGGTTGCGGCTATCGCCATCGCGGGCAGTTGTCTGGATGTGCTGGGCAGCCTGTACCTGGCCTACGACTTGTTGGGTGGCCCGCATGGCCCTTTGCGTCTACTGACGAGAGCCGTTACGTATTCGATTTTGTTCGGCCTCGGTTACGGGCTCGGCCTGGGATTGCTCTTCGGCGTAGCATCGGGTCTGGCGAGCGGAGTGACGATCGCGATTGAGCTCAATCGGGCGTCAAAGCGGCAGGACCACTACTCGCTCCGCTGGGAAGCATTGTTCAGCGTGATTCGCGCGTCGGCCTTCAGCGCGGCGCTGTACCCCCAGGTAGGCCTGCCTTTCGCGATTCTCTACTGCATTCTATTGACAGGCGGACAAGTGATCGCGTACTCCAGGGGATTGCGCCCGTCGCTAGCGTCCACCCCCCGCGGGCCACGCTTTACGCGCGTGTTCGTTTGGTCGACACTGATGCGAACCGCGGGCTATATCGCGGCAGCGCTCCTGTGCAGCGCGGTGGTGCGGCACGTGGAGCATCCCTGGCTATTCGCCACTCGGTTGGGAGTAGTGACCGGACTGGTGACCGGAGTGGGGATGGCGTTCAGTCCGCATGTGGAGCATTACGCCGACAATATCCCGCAACGCCGCATGGGAGTGCTCGGCGTGGCGCTGATGTTTTGCGGGTTCGCAATGCAGTCGCTGCAATATTGGCTCGCGGTATTTGACGTGCGAGTGACTTAGCGGACCGCTCCCTCACGTCGCGGCTCAGGGTCAGTAAGGATCGCGACGAAGAAGCCGTCGCCGGGGTTCAGTCCGGGCAGGCGTTGGCTGGTTTGCCAGGAGCCGCCAATCTCTTCAATCACTTGTTCGTTCTCCTCTTTTTCGAGCGAGCACGTGGAATAAACCAGGCGGCCGCCGGGACAAAGATGTTCGAGCGCGTGGCGAACGAGAGCTACCTGCTTGGCGTGCAGATCGACTAGATCGGAGGGTTTGAGTCGCCACTTGATCTCGGGATTGCGCCCGAGGGTGCCCGTACCGGAGCAGGGCGCGTCGACAAGAATACGATCGAATTTTGAGCGGAATGGGAGGGGCTGCGTGCCGTCGAGCACAACGAGCGAGCAGTTTAGGTCGCGCATTTGCCTCAAACGATGCAGGTGGATGTCGCAGGCCACGGCCCGGACGCCACACTCGATGGCTTGCGCGGTCTTGTTTCCGGGCGCAGCGCATAGATCGAGAAAAGTCTGGCCGGGATGGAGATCGAGGAACGGCACAATGGACTGCGCTCCGACGTCCTGGATGCGGCCGGTGCTCGCGACGGTAGTCTCGGCAGGCTCCAGGAACGAGGCTGCGATCCGGTTCGCCGTCTGCTTGCCGAATTGGCGATCCCAACGCTCCAGCAGCCAGGCGGGCATGGAGAGGTCGGTGGCGCGGTCGGGCCACGGCACAGGCGTGCGGTCGGTTTTTCGCAAAATGGCGTTGACCAGGCCTGCCGCGGACGCTTTGTGAGCGCGCTTCACCAACTCCACGCTCTCGCCGACCGCGGCGTGCGGGGGAATGCGATCGAGATAGCGGAGCTGATAAATGCCCATGCGCAGAGCGATGCGAACTTCGGCCTCAGGCGGGCGCGGGACACGGCGAGCGATCAGATAATCGAGCTGGACCTGATAGCGGAGACACCCGAAGACGATTTCGGAGGCCAGGCCGGCGTCGCGCGAGTCGAGTTGAGCGGACCGCTGGAGCAAAAGGTCGGAAGCATAGCCGCGCTGCTGCACTTTGCGGAGGACATCGAAGGCGACCTGGCGCGCGGGGGAGATCAAGTTCTATTTTAGTAGGCGGTGCTCAAGAACAACGGACGATATTGTGACGGCTGCGGGCAAAAGCTTCCGCCGGGATCGAGGCTATCGCTGCAGGTGGTTCCGAAGGAAGAGGCGGACGCGATGGGCGCGGTGGGAGTTGAGAATGCAGACGGAACGGTGACGATTGATCTGTGCCTGAACTGCCGGGTGCAGCGAGCGAATCGGATCAAGCACGGATTTAGCTGAAGCGCGCACGTCAGTAAGCGGCATTTAGGGCGCAACTTTGATGGTGAGGCTCTCGGTGGCAGTGTGACCGGCGCGATCCTCGGCCACCAATTTGTAGTCCGTATCCTGGAGCGGTGTCACCTGGAGGCAATGGCTGACGGCAGGGTGGAGCTCCTCCACCGGCGGATCGATGCGCACGCGCTCGGCCGCGTTCACGCCGTAGCAAATTGTTGCGCGCTGGCCCCGCCGGATCGCTCCGGGAGTCGCGTAGAAGTCCAGAATCTTGAGGCTATCGCCTCCCAACACCTCCAATGTGCGATGAGCATCCTGCGCTTGCTTCAATTGCTCGGCTTTTCCCGCTTCGCGCGAGTAGTTCCATCGGGAGAAAAAGATCCAGCCGTCGTAAGCCAGCCCGATGACGAGCGCGACGGTGAGATAGGGCAGAACACGGCGGAGGAAACTCATGGCGCGGTATTCGAAGGGCTCGACGGTCCCAGGAGGCGTTCCACGGAATCGACGAAGCTGTCCAGGGGGAACGGCTTGGGAAGCGCCAGGAAGCGGCCGGGGATTTCGCTGCCTTGAAGAGACTCCGCCGATAACGCGAGAATCTTCAGGCTAGGATGCGCGCGAGCGAGCGCCACGATGGTCTCGATGTTGGTTTCTTCGCCAGCGGAGACATCGACAATCAATAAGCTGGGACCACCTTCGCTCAGTTGGCCGGGCAGGTCTTCGGCCCGCGCAAGCTCGGCGACGCGGTAACCGCGGCGCTCCAGCAGTCGGCGAAGCAATTTACGGATGGAGAGGTCGCTCTCGAGAATTGCTATGACGCCTGATGCGGCGGCGAGACGCGGCCGTGATTCCGGCTCGGCCGCGGGAATTTCGGAGGGCGCCGGGGAAATTAACTCGGGCTTGCGTTGCGGCTGGACAGGTTCCGGATCGATGCGGGACGATTCAATAGCATCCGCCCTCAAAACGCTGCCCCGGGCCGGCATCACCAGCAGGGGGGCGATGGGTGGATCGGGGAGACGTTGCAAACTCGGGCGCCACACGCGATAAAAACGTCCCCGGCAAGTGCGGCAGCGGTAGGGCGCGAGAAACAGGCACGCCAGCAGAATATCCAGGGCGTTGCGGCGGTTCGAAGGACGAATTTCAGTGGACCCGCAGGTACCACAAACTGGACCCGAGAACACAAGTTTGCGAACGGTGGTAGCCAACGGACGGTCCGTCTGCTCCGTTTGAGCGACACTTGGAACACGCGCCATAATTGGGCGATCTTCAGGGGAAGGCCGTACTTAATGATTGTAGTGACATTTGACACGAAATTGAGGTGGCTGGCGCTCGGATTGAGCGCAGGAGTAGCACTGGCCCAGCCAGCCGATCTAGTACTGCGAAATGGAAGGATCATTACGCTCGAGCAAAGCGCGCCTGAAGCGCAGGCCCTGGCGGCGCGCGGCGGAAAGATCGTCGGGGTGGGATCGAACCAGAGCGTGGAGGCTCTGGCCGGGCCGTCGACGCGGGTGATCGATCTACAGGGGCGCCTCGCGATTCCCGGATTCATTGAGGGTCACGGTCATTTCACGGCATTGGGCGCATCGAAGATGATGCTCGATCTGCGCGGCGCGAAGAATTGGGACGAGATTGTCGCGATGGTAGCCGCCGCGGCGCGGGAGGCTAAACCGGGCGCATGGATTCTCGGCCAGGGTTTTCATCAAGCGAAATGGGATCGGACGCCGGAGCCGAATGTGCGCGGATTTCCCGTGCACGAAAGCTTGAGTCGCGTTTCACCGCGCAATCCAGTTTGGCTGACGCACGCCAGCGGTCACGCGGGGTTCGCGAATGCGGAGGCGCTGCGGCAGGCGGGGATCGATAAGAATACGCCTGATCCGGCGGGTGGCGAGATCCTGCGGGACGTGCGCGGCGATCCAACAGGACTGATCAACGAAGGCGCGCAAGAGTTGATCGAGCATGTACTGGACGCCTATCGCGCTCGCCGGCCGGCAGTGGAAGCAGAGGCGGAGGCTCGTCAACAAATCAAGCTGGCAGAGCGCGAATCTCTATCGAAGGGGATCACGACGTTTGAGGATGCGGGTTCTTCGCTCGCGACCGTGGATCTATTTCGAAGCATGGCGGAACACGGCGAGCTGGGGCTGCGGCTGTGGGTGATGCTACGCGGGCCGCAGGCTGAACTGGCGGCGAACCTGCGCCGCTACTACATGGTTGGCGTGGGCGACGAACATCTGACGGTGCGCGCGATCAAGGAGTACATGGACGGCGCGCTTGGCTCGCGCGGAGCGTGGCTTTTGGCGCCGTACGCCGACCTTCCGGAAGATGCGCCGAATCGAGCCGGCATCAACGTGGAGCAAATTCCATACCTCCGGAAGACGGCTGAACTGGCCATCGACAACGGCTTCCAACTTTGCACCCACGCCATCGGCGACCGGGCAAATCGCGAAGTACTGAATCTTTACGAATCCGTTTTTCGCGAGCATCCGGATAAGCGTCCGGACAAGAATGCCCTGCGCTGGCGGATCGAGCACGCGCAGCATCTGGACCCGGCCGATATCCCGCGCTTTGGGGAGCTGGGCGTAATCGCCGCGATGCAGGGGATTCATTCGACGTCGGATGGTCCGTTTGTGATCGCGCGATTAGGGCGCGAGCGGGCCGGGGCCGGCGCGTACGTCTGGCAGAAGCTGATGAAGTCGGGCGCGGTGGTCGGGAACGGAACGGACACCCCGGTGGAGGACGTGGATCCGATTCAGTGTTATTACGCCTCGGTGAGCCGCCGGCTGAAAGATGGCACGGTGTTCTTTCCCGATCAGCGGATGAGCCGGATGGAGGCGCTGCGATCCTACACCATCAACAATGCGTACGCGGCATTTGAGGACGGGAGCAAGGGATCGCTGAAGGTGGGGAAGCTAGCGGACGTGACGGTGTTATCGAGCAACATTTTGACGACGCCGGAGAGCGCGATTCGGTCGGCGAAAGTGGATTATACGATTGTGGGCGGGAAGGTGATGTATGAGAGGCCTCGATGACGAGCGTTATTGTCTCTCCAGCGGCGCCGAGATGAGGGAGATTAAGTCGGGCGCAGCGCCGTCGCGCTCCAAATGCGGATACTGTTCGCCGCCGTGATAATCCACTCGATAAGTTTTGTAATACTCGCCCGTCTTGACGAGCAACTCGAGCGGCATCGTGGAGGTTGCGGTCTGTTGCACCGCTTCCCGAAGCGTTGCGGGATCGAATTGACGGCTGCTTACGGCGATCAAGCTGGCGCCTGGCGCTACGCCAGCCTTGGCTGATGGTCCATTCAGCGCAACATCCATGATGGTGCCGTCCTCCTTCACTTTCAGGCCAATGGAATAACTCAGGTCGATCTGTTTGCGCCGGTGCTCGACGGCCTTCCACAAGTCGGACGGCGTGCCGTTGTAGACCAGCTTCCAACCCCCGCCGGTGATACCGCCGAGCGGCGCGTGGGGCTCCGTGGATCGCAGACGCTTCTCGAAAAACCCCGCCCAGTCGTAGGGCTGCACGGTGTTGAGGGCGGCGACCAAGTCGTCGAAGTTATACGGCTTCAATGCCGGTGCGCCGCCGGGACCGCCCTCGAATGAGCGGCAAAAATCGTTGAGGGATTTTGCACTTTGGCTGAGCGCTCGAATCAACACGTCCGCCTCGAGCCAAATCAGCGAGCCCTCCGGATAGTAATCCACGGAGCGCCGGTACTCAGTGTATTCATCCGGCGCCTGATAGAGGAGCTGTGCGGCGACCGCGGTGTCTTCGAGTGGACGCCAAGCCCGGCCGGACTGGCGGTCGAGTTCGGCGGCGGTCATAGCTAGCGAATCCCGATAATCTGCCGCGCTCCAAAGCCCACTGCGGGCGGAAAGCACCTCGCCAAGATAATTGGTCAGCCCCTCGTACACCCAGAGCAGATCGCCCTGCATGGGAGCGTCGTAGCCGCCGGTAGCAAGACCGCCGGGACGGCGATATTTCCCATTCCAGGAATGCGTCATTTCGTGGGGGAGCAGACTGGCTTCGGCCTTCAGCAGTGCTGGGTCGATCAAAGTGCGCTCGAAATCGCGATCGTCGCTCGATTCGTGGTGCTCAATGCCATCGTGGATGGTGTAGTCGCTGAGTGTGAACAAAAAATGATAGCTGCGATAATGCCGCGAGCCAAACAACGCGCCCGTCTCGGCCACCAGATTCTTCCAATGCGCGACGGTGTCCGGGCTGGCGTCGAGAGCGTGGTCGCTATCGGCGGCGATATGGACGTAGTGTGATGCACCGCCGTCGCTTCCCAAATCGACCGTGCGGTAGTGTATGCCGGCGGAGACCGGCGAATCGATGAGAGTGGTGAGCGGCGCAGGTTGGAACTCGATCACGTTTCCGGATTCCCGCGCGATGGGCAAAGCCGTTCCATAGCGCCAGCCGGAGGGAACCTGAAGCGTGGCTTGATAGCTCATGTGGTCCGGATCGACGCCTTGCGGATACAGGACAGCCTGGTTCCAATTAAGCACCGCCAATTCGCTGGTGACCGAGCTACCGCTGGTGGAACCGGAGCTTTGCTCTACGGCTGAGATGTAATCAAAGGCGATGTCGATGGAAACGGCGCCCTGCGGCACATCCAGGTGGAATGCGTACATGTCGATGCTGTCGCGCCGCCAGGGAACGGGCTGGCCGTTAGCCGTAACTTTAAGGCCCACCAGGTTGGCGATGGGTCCCACGGGCGCGTGCTCGCCGGGAATCCACTTCGGGTAGAGCAGCGTCAAGGGCCCAGGCGTGGCGGGCATCTTCATTTGGACGTGAAACAGGCGGCGGGGCGCGTCGGTGGCGTCCACTTTCAACGTGACTCTGGAATCCTGCGCGAAAATCGGCGCGAGAAACAATAGCGGCAGCAGGCGAAACGCGGAGGATCGCATGCGCCATTTTACAATGGGGCTAGTAAGTGTAGCGCCACTCCCGGATTTGTTCGCGAATCTGGTCACGCTGTTCGCGGGCGGCTTCGCGCCAGGCTTGCATCTGCTCGCGCTGCCTTTCATGGAATTCCCGCGCTTGCTCTCGGGCCTCTTGCCGCGCCTTCATCGCTCTTTCACGAGCCTCAGTGGCTCTCTCACGCGCTTCAGCGCGCCACTGCCAGAAGCAGCCGGAATCGCGGTTCCACTCCCGTCTATTCCCGGCGGCGAGCAGCGCTATAGCCAGCAAGCCAAGGATCAACAGTTTCATGCGGTGATAGACGAAAGAAATCCGGATTTGTTCCGGAAAATCTTGAACTATAGATTGGATTACAGAATGGCGGTTTCCTCGATGGCCCGACCCTCGGCGAAGCGCTGGACGTTCAGGTCCCTGGCGTCGATGACGTGGGTTTCGCCATGGAGGATCAGGTCCGCGAGAATCCGGCCCGTGGCGGGCGAATGCATCACGCCGTGGCCGCTGAAGCCGTTGGCGAAGTAGAATCCGCGGACATCGGGCGAGGGGCCCAGAATCGCGTGATGGTCCGGAGACATTTCGTACATCCCAGCCCAGCAGCGGCGCGGGTTGACGGCCAGGTTGGCGAAGTCGGGCACCCGTGCGGCGGCGTGCGTAAGACTCTTTTCGATGTATGCGGGGTCGAAGTCGGTACGGAAGCCGGGTTGCTCATCGGGGTGGGCCCAGGCCATCAGCAGGCCGAGCCCTTCCTGGCGGAAATGCCAGCCAGTCGACATATCGATCATCATGGGCAGACGTTCGGGGAGACCGGGGAAAGGCTCGGTAGGAATCAGCATGCGGCGCAGCGGTTGAACCGCCAGGTCCACGCCCGCCAGGCGCGCGACACCGGCGGCCCACGGTCCCGCCGCGTTCACCACAACCGGCGCGGAGACTCCGCCGTTGCTGGTTAGCACACCGGAAACGGTTGCATGGTCGGTGTAGATGCCAGTGACCTGGGTTCCGCGCCAAAGTTCCGCGCCGCGCTCGATGGCTCGCGCCATAAATCCGGTCATGACGCTTTCGGGGTCGACGAAGCCGTCGCTAGAGCAGAGGCTTCCTCCCACGATGTCGTCCGAGCGAAGCTGCGGCAGAACCTTGCGAATGTCATCCGGGGACAGCAACTCGACATTCTTCAAGCCGCGCGCCTTTTGCCGGGCCATGTTCTTACGCAGGTAATCCATGTGCCAGTCATTGGTGGCCATGAACAGGTAGCCGTGCGGCTTATATCCGGAAGGATGGCCGGTGGCCTCTTCGAACCGCGCCAAGAAGGGAATGGAGTAAAGGGACATGCGGATGTTTACGTCGGTGGCGAACTGCGCCCGCACGCCGCCCATGCTTTTGCCGGTGGAGCCCAGACCCTGGCGAGTTTCGCGCTCGATCACCAGCACGTTCTTGCAGCCCGCTTCCGTGAGATGAAATGCGATGCTGGATCCAACGATCCCGGCGCCAATGACAACCACATCAGCCGTTCTTGCCATGCAGCTTGATTTTAATTCAACACGATTCTAATTCAACAACCTGTTTCGAGTACGATAAAGCTACCATCGGAGGAAGCTCGATGAAAAACGCTCTGGGGATTTTGCTCGCGTTCTTCCCACTTGGCGCTCTGCAACCGGCGCTCTCCCAGCAAGCTGCGGGGCCTCCGGCGGTGCTCCGCATCTTTCGCGAAGACGTCAAGGAAGGCAAAGCAGCCGCCCACGAGAAGACGGAGGCCGCGTTCATGCAGGCCGCGGCCAAAATGAATTATTCCACCCACATCCTGGGGTTAGCGGCCTTTACCGGCACTTCACACGCCGTTTTCCTGGAGGGATACGATACGTTTGCCGCGGTGGCGGATTCGGAGGCGGAGCTCGACAAACCAGAGTTCGCCGCGTTGGATGCCGCCGATGCGGAGTTACGCACCAGCCACCGGTCGCAACTGGCGGTCTATCGGCCTGACCTGAGCTATGCTGTGAACAAAATCAATCTGCCCAAGACGCGTTTTTTCAGCATCGAGACTGTCCGAATAAGGGAAGGACAACTCCAAACATATACACAACTGGTCAAGATGCTCATTGACGCAGCCGGGAAGTCCGCGGACCCGCAGCCTGTAACGACGTACGAGGTGGTTTCGGGCGCCCCCAATTCAACATTTCTTGTCCTGGAGCCCATGGAGTCGCTCAAGGCGATCGATGAGGAACTGCGGCGCGATCCGGCGTTCTTTCAGGCCATGGGCCAAGAGGGAATGAAGCGGTACAACCAGGGAGTATCTGAAATAAGCATTAGCGCAGAACCGATCCTGTACGCGGTCAGCCCTCAAATGAGCTACGTTCCGAAAGAGTGGATCGCGGCCGATCCGGATTTCTGGACACCGAAACCCGTTGAGATTAAGCCAGCCCCGGCCAAGTCTAGCCCCAAGACCACTAAGAAGCCGGCTTCGAAGTAGCGACTGGCACGTTCGCGCTTGTTGAAATCTAGACAGGCTTGTGTTTCTCTAAGTAATGGCCGATTCCGACGCACTCCGCCAACATGTTCTCGATCTTTTGCGGGGACGCAATGCGCACGCCGACTTCGACACCTCGGTTGCGGACGTCCCTTCCCGGCTGCGGGGGGTCAAGCCACCCGGCGCGCCGCACACGGCCTGGCAATTGTTGGAGCACATGCGCATCGCGCAATGGGACATTCTGGAGTTCAGCCGCGACGCGAAGCATAAGTCGCCGGCATGGCCAGAGGGCTATTGGCCCAAGACGGAAGCGCCTCCGAGCGCTGCCTCCTGGAATAACAGCCTGCGCAGCTTTCGCGCGGATTTAAAGGCCATGGCCAAGCTGGTTGCGGACAAGAAGACCGACCTTTTCGCTCCAATTCCGCATGGCTCCGGGCAGACTATTCTGCGCGAGGCGATGCTAATCGCGGACCATAACTCCTATCATTTGGGCCAAATGGTGCTGTTGCGGCGTTTGTTGGGGACCTGGAAGGCATAACGCCCGCATAATCGGCCCAATTGCAGCTTGCGGTTTTTGACTTGTGATAGAATCGCCTCTATTTCATGCGAACAACCGCTCTGCTTCTTCTGTTGTGTCCCTTCTTTTCGGGAAATGCGTGGTCCCAGCCTTATACCATCAGCACCCTCGCGGGAACGCCTCGGCTGCTGGATGGAGGGCGGGCTACCGTTGCCCCATTGCGAACGCCAATCGCCGTTGCGCTGGATTCCCAGGGAAATCTCTATATCGCCGATGAAAGCGACAACCGGATCCGGAAAGTAGATCCAGCGGGAATTATCAGCACTTACGCGGGGATCGGGATTCCTGGATATAGCGGGGACCGGGGGCCCGCGATGAGCGCCGCCCTGAATTTCCCGACAGGCATTGCGTTCGACGCCAAAGGCAACATGTATGTCGCTGACTCAGGAAATGCCGTGGTTCGCCGCATCGCGGTGGATGGCACCATCGATACCGTCGCGGGGAATGGAAATCCAAGATTTGCAGGTGACAATGGTCCGGCTACTTCCGCTCAAATAGATCCCTCGGCCGTGGCGGTAGACAGCCAGGGCAACCTCTACATCGCGGATGGCTTCAATTTTCGCATCCGCAAAGTGGATATGAACGGCATCATTACGACCATTGCAGGAAATGGAACAGCGGCGGACCTTGGCGACAATGGACCGGCCATTAGTGCCGAGATTGATTTTGTAACGGATCTGGCTGTCGACAACGCTGGAAATGTCTATCTGGCCGATCTCTACAACTATGAGGTCAGAAAAATAGATACGAGCGGCATGATGACAGACTTTGCAGGAGGCCTGGAAGCCAACAACTCTGGGGACGGCATACCTGCGAATACGGCGGTGATGGCTCCGGATGGGGTGGCGTTCGACGGCTCGGGCAATATCTACATTTCCGACGAAAACATCTACAACACTGTGGTCCGCCGGGTAGACCTGTCTACCGGATTGATTTACACCGTCGCGGGCTCGGGCCAAGTCGGGTTTACAGGGGACAACGGCAACGCCTTGTACGCGGAGCTCAACTATCCGGCGGGGCTCGCGGTGAGCGGCGGTGTGGTCTATTTTGCGGATGTTACGAACGAGCGCGTTCGCTGGGTTTCAAACAACATCATCAAAACCGTGGCGGGCACCGGCATCGGTGACAACGGACCCGCAACCAGCGCCTTCCTCAACTTCCCCGAGGGACTCGCCATTGACGGCAGCGGAGACATTCTGCTAGCCGATACCGGCAACACGGAGGCAAGGGAATTCAAGGCGGCAGGCAGAATCGACGAGGTGGGGGAATTGGGAGGAGGAACGCCCTTTGGCGTGACCGTGGACAAGGCCGGAAATTTCTACATCACCGATGAGGAACCCAGCTTTCCGAACGAAATGCCGCACATCCTGAAAGTGGCCGCGGACGGGACTACGTCCATCATCGCAGGCAACGGGCCCGACGGCTTCTCCGGAGACGACGGACCGGCATCCCTGGCCGTTCTCAATACGCCGCAGGGCCTGGCGGTGGACGCGGCGGGAAACATCTACGTCGCCGATTACGGCAACCATCGGGTGCGCAAGATCGATACCTCCGGGAACATCAACACGATTGCAGGCAACGGCACGGATAAATTCTCCGGTGACAACGGCCCGGCGACTTCCGCTGGAATCGATCCCTTCGATCTGGCGGTGGATAGCGCGGGAAACGTACTGGTGGTGGATCAGCTCAATAGCCGTATCCGCAAGATCGCACCGAACGATACGATCACGACCGTTGTGGGAACCGGATTACCGGGCTACGCGGGCGATGGCGGCCCGGCGACGGGAGCCCTTCTCGACCTGCCGTCGGGAATCGCACTGGACGGTTCCGGAAATATGTACATCGCCGACCGGGGCAACGCGGTGGTGCGGCGGGTAACCTCGGGCGGACTAATCACAACCATCGCCGGGAACGGCAAGCTTACCCCAAGCATGGGCGATGGCGGTCCGGCCGCGGCGGCGCAGCTGGATCCTTTCAGCGTTGCGGTGGATGCGGCCGGCAATGTGTACGTAACAGACTCTTTCAACGACCACGTGCGGGTGCTGACGCCCGAAACGGTGAAGCCGGCCAGTATAAGTATTGTGAGCGGTAACGGCCAGACCGCAACGGTGATGACAGGCTTGCCCGCGCCGCTGGTGTTAAAGATCACAGACAGTGCGGGCGCGGGCGTGCCGGGAGCTTTGGTGATCTTTACGGTGAGCCCGCAGGACGCCGCAACGGTCGAGCCTTCCCCGGCGATCACTTTAAACGATGGCACGGTCACCGCTACGGTCACGTTGGGCAGTAACGCTGGGCCGATCATGATCACCGCGTCGTCCTATGCGCTCCCGACCGTTGCGTTCTCGGTGACCGCAACGGCATCTAACTCACCCTCCATCGCGGCGGGCGGGATCGTTAGCGCCGGGCTCAGCAATCCACCGGTAGACGTGCTGGCGCCAAACGCGATTGTGACGGTCTTCGGCACAAATTTCGCCCCGGCCGGAACGGCCAAACAGGCGGGTCTGGTAAACGGACAGCTTCCGACCAATGTGGCAGGTGTGTGCGTGGAGTTCGGAACCGTGCCGGCGCCGATTTTCGCGGTCTATCCAACTCAAGTCAACGTCCAAGTGCCGTCGGTTGCGCCCGGCAACGTTCCAGTCCAAGTGATCGCGAATTGCGGTACCGAGAAGGCTGTGGCCACGCCGCCCGTTAGTGTTGCGGCGCAAGCCACCGCGCCTGAGTTCTTCTACTTCACCACGACCGGGAACGGCGGATACCCGATTGCCGCGGTAAATTCGCTGACCGGCGGTTACATCGGCGCTCCAGGTTTGATCAGCGGCGCGACATTTACTCCGGCCAAGCCGGGCGACTATCTCACATTGTTTGCGACGGGCTTCGGCGCAACCAGTCCATCGTTCGCGGCGGGAGTGCTGCCGAGCGGCGTAGCGAAGGTGACTGCGCCGGTTTCGATCACATTCGGCGGCGTGACGCTGGACCCATCCCAAATCTTGTACGTGGGCCTTTCAGAATTTGCGGGTCTCTATCAGGTAAACATTCAGGTGCCCCCCGGCGTGGCCGATGGGAACCAGCCGCTAACGATTACCGTTGGCGGAGTGGCGTCGCCTGCGAGCGCTTACATCACGGTCCAGAAGTAGCGTTACTCTTCCCGCAGAATCTCGAGCGGCTTCTGACCCAGGATCGGAAAGCTGGCCATCCATCCGGCTGCGTTGGCGATCAGAGCGGTAGCGATCACGGAAACGAGGATCGGTATCACCGGAATGGAGGTCTGCGCGTCCAGCATGCGCTTCAGCAGCAGATTGGCGAAACCGCCCGCCAACAAGCTGCCCATCAGCCCGGCCACACCGCCCAAGACGAGGAACTCGACGGAAAAAATGCGGCTGACGCGCCAGCGCGTGGCGCCCAGCGTTTTAAGAATCACAACTTCGCGCATACGGCGAAAGCGGCTGCCGGCCACGCTGGACGAAAGAATCACCGCACCGGCAAGAATAGCAAACATCGAAATAAAACGGACCACTTGCGAGATGCGATCCACTACACCCTGGACGATCTGGAGCACGTCGGCCATGTTGACCACGGTAACGGTAGGGAAGCGCTTGTAGAGCGCTTCCTGCAGGGCGGGAACGGCGGACGGCTGAGCTCTCAGGCTGCTGTAGTAAATAATCGGGAAACCAGCCAGCGCGCTGGTGTTGAAAATGAATTCGACGCGGCTGGAAAGATGGACCGAATCGATAGACTGGATGCAAGCAACGCGCGTTTGGAGGTCTTTACCCGATATGCTCCAGCGCAGTTGCGATCCCGGCGAGATATGGAGAATTCTCGCGGCGTCTTCATCCACGCACACTTCAGGGCTGGCGATAGAAGCCGGCCACCAGTGGCCGCGCTCGATATTCAGATAGTCCGGCATGGCGCCCGCGGATGTCACCGAGCGAGGCGAGCGATAACGGCGGCCGAAGCCTTTCAGATCCATGCTGAGGACGTCCTGGCCGTCCACGTTCACCAGCTTGGCGGCCACGGTACCGATCAACTCCGGCGACCCCTCCACGCCGCGCTGCCGCTTGACGAGATCGAGAACCGCGTCGCGATCCTTCGGCGAGATGTCGATCAGGAACACGTTGGGCATACCGGGCGGCGAAGTACGATTCATTTCGGCGATCATGCCGTGCTGCACAAGATAAACCGTAAGCGTGAACATCACGCCGACGCCCAGAGCCACCAACACCGATTGCGCGTGCGCTCCGGGACGATAGAGGTTAGCAATGCCATGCCGCAGGCTGGCCGGCAATCTGCGGCGGCTCAAGATTTTCAACCCACCGAGCATCAGCCACGCGACCACCGATAAAGCTGCGAACCCAATGGCCAATGCGGCCCCGAAGTACTCGCCGGTTCTCCAAATGTCCCGGGGTGTTCCGGTGGCGAAGGACATCGCGATGCCGGCGAATCCGAGAAGGATGGCAGTGCCTGCGAAGATTGACGCGCGCGCTTGGGCGAGCCGGGTAGGCCAGGCAGGCTTCGTCTCCTCCATTTCACGGCGCAGAATCAGGCTGGGACGGATGTGCCGGATGCCAATCAGGGGCGGCAGCGTGAAGAGCAACGACGCCAGGATCGCGATGCCGATGCCTTGCGCAGCAGTCAGGAAGTCCCAGTGCGCGGCAGGCTCCAGCTCGAAATAGCGCGCGAGAAACGAGGGGAAAGCCCGCTGCACCACCAGCCCGAACGCCACGCCGAGCAAACCGCCCGCGAGCCCCAGCGCGATGGTCTGAAGCAGATAGATCCGCATGACCTGGCTGGAGCGCGCGCCCAGGCATTTCATGATCGCGATGGAATCCATACGCTGTTGGATATGCGCGCGCATGGCGGTGCCCACGCCGATGGCGCCGATGATGAGAGTGATCAAACTGACCAGGCTCAGGAAAGTGGTGGCGCGGTTCAGGCCTTGCGTAATGATGGGGTGGGACTCGCGATAGTCGGCAATCAAGGCGTCGGGGAATGCGGCTTTCAGCGACACGCGCGTTGGTTCAATAGCCGGCGAAGCGGGTGAAAGCCGGAAGAGGAAGCGCTCGGACGCGCGGCTGCCGGGCAGCATGAGTCCGGTGCGTTCCAAGCCATCGCGAGTGATCATAACGCGCGGGCCAACGTTGAGAGTGCCGAGCATTCGATCCGGTTCATACGTCACCTGACCGGCGATGCGGAACGATTGTCCGCCTAGCCGGATGTTGTCGCCCACCTTCAGGTTCAATCGCAAGAGCACGTCGTCGGAGACGGCCACGGTGTCCGCCGTCAGGGCCTGCGATAGCGGAGCCGGAGGCGACAGGCGAATCTCACCGTAGAACGGATACTTCTTGGGATCTACGGCTTTCACCGACACCAGCATCGGCGGCTTCTCCGTGCCGGCGGACGCCATGGTAACTGTTTCCGTAATCCAAGTGCGGTCAACGCCTTGCTTCGCCAGCGCGTCCATGTCCGCGGTCTGCTGTGGGGTCGGTAATTCGAAAACACGCAGCGAAAGATCCGCCGCCATCAGGGTGCGGGCCTGGGTCAACAGCATCTCGCGAAAAGCGACGCTGAATCCGCGCACGCCGGTGAGCGATCCTACGCCTACCGCGACGGCGAGAATCACGAACAGAAATTTGAACGAAGACGATCGCGATTCGCGCCAGGCGATTTTGCAAGCTGTCTTCCAGGAGAAATTCATGATGTTAAGCCCCGCGCTCGTCACTCACGATGCGGCCATCGCGCAGCGTGATTCGCCGCGACGCTCGGCTGGACAATGCGGCGTCGTGCGTCACCAGCACCAGGGTGGTTCCTTCGCGCTGGTTGAGCGAGAGCAGCAGTTCCAGTACGTGTTGGCCATTCTGTGTGTCGAGATTGCCGGTGGGTTCGTCGGCTAGCAGTATCGGCGGACGAACCATGAACGCCCGCGCTAAAGCCACGCGCTGTTGCTCGCCGCCCGACAGTTGGATGGGGTAATGATCGCGGCGATCGAGCAGGCCGACGCTGGTCAACAGGTCCTGGGCGCGCCGGGGACCGTCGTTGCTGTCACCTCGGACATGGCCGCCAGTGAGCTCATAAGGCAGCAGGACATTCTCTTCCGCCGTCAGCGTGGGCAGCAAGTGATACGACTGAAACACGAAGCCGACTTTGCGTCCGCGCAGCAAAGCCATCCGATCTTCGTTCAGTCCCGTGATGTCCTCGCCATCCAGAACGATTCGGCCGGAAGTTGGCGTATCGAGCCCCGCCAGAAGTCCAAGCAGTGTGCTCTTGCCGCTGCCCGATGGACCCATGATGGCGACGAATTCACCTCGCTCGATTTCCAGATCGATACCGCGCAGAATGTCCACCCGATGAGTGGCGGTTGGGATGCTTTTGGTAAGAGCCGAGACCTGGATGGCCGGGACATGAATGGAAGTGCGAACGGAATCGGCCTGCAATTCTTTATTATGGCATTGGGTGATGTTCATCTCGATTCATCGGTCTCTTTTCCGCCTTCTGTCCCGCCCTCTGTTCCTTCTCGCGGTGGCATTGGGTTTATATTCTGCCCCTCCATCTGTTGATACGCGTCCCGTGATCGTGGCGTTCGGAGATAGTCTGTCCGCGGGGTACGGCGCCGATCCGGGGAAGAGCTTCCCGGATTTTCTGCAAAAGGATTTGGACGCTGCAGGATTGCACTGGCGCGTGGTGAACGCCGGAGTGAGCGGCGACACGACCACGGATGGCGTCAGCCGGTTGAGCGAAGTACTTGCATACAAGCCGCGCGTCACCATTGTCGAGTTTGGCGGCAACGATGGGCTGCGCGGGCTGCCGATCGCAACGACGCGCGCCAATCTGGAGCAGATAGTCGAGACGCTTGAGAGCGCCGGGTCCAGAGTGCTGCTGGCCGGAATGACGCTGCCGCCCAACTACGGGCCGGATTACATCAAATCGTTCGAGCAGATCTACGTGGACCTGGCGGCGAAATACAAGCTGACGCGAATACCTTTTCTGCTGGACGGCGTTGCGATCCATCCCGAGTTGATGCAGCGGGACCGCATACACCCGACGGCGCAGGGAAACGAGATGGTGGCGAAGACGGTTATGCGCTATTTGAGGCCGCTGCTGCGTTAGCGGCGGGCTTGGCAGCCGCTCCCTCACGGTCACGGTTCAGAAGGCGCCGGCGTAACTCGGCCGTCGCGGCACGGTGGCACTTCAAGCACAAGGTGCGAATGTTTTCGAGGTCGCACTCGCCCCCGCCCTCCACGACGGGAACGATATGATCCGCATCCCAGAGAGTCTTCCTGGAACCGGCTCGCAAGCTGGAACCGGCTCGCAAGCCCCAATCGAGAAACGCTTTCAGCCGCGCCGCACCGCGCAGACGTTTCAGTTGCCGTTCGGCCAACAAGCAGTCGACGCCACAACTGGCGCACACGCCCCGGTCGCGCGCCAGAACCTGTTCGCGAACATATCCTGGATCGCTGCGTAATCGCCATTCTTGCACGCACCAAGCCGAACAAAACGTCACACGGCCTTTGGGAACCTCCAGATCGCACCAGCGGCACAGACTGCGGCCGTTCGGTCCCTTGGCGAGAGCGTGAGGGTCGGCCCAACCGCCTGGCATCTTTCTTTTGGTACTCATTGGGTTCTCTTGGTACTCACGCTCAAAGGGTACTCACACCCGGTCTTGTTTCCTCCAAAAATAGCAAAAAAGGAACAGGATGGGGCTCGCGCGCATCTAACTCACCAGGCGAGGGTGTAGGCGCAGGTTGCGGCCATGTTTGCGATTCGGTATACTCCGCAATTGCACGGACTCTGAAATTGAAGGGTTGGTGCCGCGGTCGAGGGCCAGTATCTGCTGGACCATCGTCCATGAAATTCGGATCGCTGGGAGGCGGGGAGTGTCAGTTCAATCATCTAAATTCTTGTTAGCAGTTGCATTGACTGGAATGCTGGGGCCGGTGCCCGCGCGGATGTTCGGACAGGCGGCCGCGCCGTCGTCCGCTGCTCCGCAGAAAAACTGGAAGGATCGAGCGGAGTACGATCTGTACGTCTCGATCGGCCAGGATACTAATCCAAAGACCAGGCTGGAAAAGCTCAAGGACTGGGAAAAGCAATATCCCATGACGGAGTGGATCAAGGAGCGCCGGACGGCGTTGCTCACCACTTACGCCGCGCTGAACGACGGGAAGAACGCGGTGGATGAGGCCAAGCAGATCCTGGCCGAAGATCCAAAGGATTTCACCGCGTCCTACTACATCATGCTCTTCACCCAACCGCTCTATGGGCAGAGCCAGACGCCGGCTATTCTCGAAGACGGTGAGAAGGCGGCCAAGGCGATTCTGGAGGGTATCGAGACGCCTCCACCGAACGTGGCTGCCGACCAATGGGCGAAACTGCGGCCGGACGTGGAGTTGATGGCGCACAAGAATCTCGGTTTCATTGCCATGCAACGCAAGAATTGGGACGGGTCGGAAGTCGAGCTCCAGAAGGTCTTGGCGGTGACGCCGAACGACGCCACGGTGGATTACCAGATGGGCACTGCCATCGCGTCGGAGAAGAAGCTGGACAAGTTGCCTGCGGCCATGTTCTACTTTGCGCGCGCGGCGACATTGACTGGTGACAAAGCGTTGACTCCCGAGGGGCAGAAGGCCGCTCTGACCTATGTCCAGAAACAATATAAGAACTTCCACGGCAGCGACGAAGGTTTCAACGATCTGGTGGCTGCGGCGAAGGCCAACCCAAATCCCCCGGCGGGCTTCACCGTCAAGAACGCCAACGAACTCGCGCAAGCCTCCGCGGCCGACGAAGAAAAGTACAACAGCACTCATCCTTCCGAAGCGCTGTGGGCCAATCTCAAGATGGCGCTCACCGCTCCCGATGGCGCGAATTACTTCACGATGGTGAAAGGCACGGAGGTACCGACGTTGAAGGGCAGAGTGATCAAGCTGGAACCGGCCGTAAAGCCGAAAACCATCTTGCTGGCAATGGAAGACAAGACCAACAACACGACTACCGCCGATGCGACGTTGAAGTTTGAAATGCCGCTTCCGGGTAAAGTGGACGAGGGCACGGAGCTGACATTCGAAGGCGTTGCCGACAGCTACACCGCGAGTCCTTTTATGGTGGTCTTTACCTTGGACGACAAAGACAAGCTGCACGGCTGGACGGGCAAGAATGAGCCCGCGCCAGTGCGTCGACGGCCGGCAGCCGCTCATTAATTGGGTAGCCGTCAGATATACCGACTCCCTGACGGTCGCGGCTCTGCAAGCGAACAGGGCTAGTGCAGTTTACGGCTGCGCTGCTTTTCAGACTCTGGTAATATTCCAACAAAGATATTTCCGCCCGGAAGACGGAAATGGAATAACTGGAGGCCGGAATGTGGTTTCAACCCTTGAAGCACGTGTGGATAGTTACTGCTGTCCTGGGGATGCTAGCGCCAGTTTGGGTGACCGGACAGGACAAGCCCGCAGCCGCCGAGGGACCGCAATACAAGGATCAGGGCGAATTCACGCTCTACGATTCGATTCTCAAAGACACTAATCCAAAGACCAAGCTGGACAAGTTGCAGGAGTGGCAGACCAAATACGCCACGACAGACTTCGAGAAGCAGCGCAAGCAGCTCTTCTTGGATACCTATGTGAAGTTAAGCCAACCGAAAGAAGCTGTCGCTGAAGCGCAGCAGATCCTGGCCGACAATCCGAAGGACTTCACTTCCCTGTACTACACGATGTACTTTACGCGCGCGCTGGTGGGCGACAAGCCAACGCCCGAGGTCCTGGATCAGGGAGAGAAGGCCACTACCGCGCTTTTGGCGAACATCGACACACCTCCCCCGAATGTGACCGAGGACCAATGGAAAGGCGCGCGAACTCCGGTGGAGGCGCTGGGCCACGCGACGCTCGGATGGATCGCGATGCAGCGCAAGAGTTGGGACGCAGCCGAGGGCGAGTTTCAAAAGACCCTGCGGCTCGATCCCAATAATGCTGAAGTGGACTACTTCATGGGCACGGTGATTGCAGGCGAGAAGAATCCACAGAAAATGTCCGCGGAGTTGTTCTATTTCGCGCGAGCCGCCACTTATGACGGGCAGACTGGGGCGTTGGCGGCGGCAGGACGTCAGCAGGTTATGGACTTCTTGAAAAAAGCGTACGTCAAATATCACGGGAGCGCCGATGAATTCAACGATCTGCTGGCCGCTGCAAAAGGTCAGGCCACACCACCGCCGGATTATCACCTCCGCACCGCTGCGGAAATTGCGGAGGACCAGCAGAAGAAGCAGGAAGCGGAGGACGCCAAGGACCCTCAGCTTAAGCTATGGAAGAGTATCAAGGAGCAGCTCACCGGCGCTGACGGCGCGAACTACTTTAATTCGGGCATGAAAGACGCTCTATTGCCGACGCTGAAGGGAAAAATAGTAACGCTGGAACCCGAGGTGAAGCCCAAGACGGTGGTGTTGGCGCTGGAAGACGGCACGACGCCGGATGCCACGCTAAGATTTGAAGTCGCGTTGCCGGGTAAAGTGGAGCCGGGCACGGAATTGACATTTGAAGGGGTTCCCGCCAGCTACACCGCAGCACCCTTCATGGTGATGTTCAACGTAGACCCCGACAAGCTGCATGGCTGGACAGGCAAGAATGCACCCCGGCCGGCGGCTCACAAGAAAACGTCGGCCAGTAATTAGAACCGCTCCCTCACGGCTACGGATCGGAAAGGGCGATCGCTAAATCGGAAGCGAACGCCCGGATCTTTTTCACTTGTTCGGGGGAGGCCGGCTGCTCGAAGCCTTTGCCGACGAAGAGAGCTTGATCGCCGCGCCAGATCAGTGCCGCAAAACCTCGCTCGGTAATGAGGCCGGGCGCGCCAATATTACCGAAGGTGTCGTTACGGCGCTGGACGAAGGACACAAAGCCGTCGCGCTCCAGGATGAAATGAGAAGTGACCTCCGCCGGCACAATCTGAATCCCGGCAGCCGCAAGCTTCTCCAGGATTTCGATCACATCTTGTAGCGGCCGAGATCTTCGTCGTCCAGGCTCTCCAGCCAGCGGCGCTGTTCCTCGTCGCTTACCTTGTCGGCGGCGGCATTGGACCGCTTGGAGCTTTTGAGCACGGATTCATCGACGTAGATGGGGCAATCCAAGCGCAGCGCCAGCGCCAGGGCATCGCTCGGCCGCGAGTCGACGCTAATCAACTCGCCATCCTTGTCGAGCCAGATCACGGCATAGAAGGTGTCGTCCTTCAGTTCGCTCACCACCACTTTGCGAATTCCAGTTCCCAGGCCCAGCAGCAAAATCTTGATGAGATCGTGCGTCATAGGCCGCGGCGTCGAAACTTTCTCGATCTCGAGGGCAATTGCATTGGCCTCGTAGATGCCGACCCAGATTGGCAGGATGGTGTTCCCATTCAGGTCCTTCAGCACCACGATAGGCATGTTGGTGACGGGATCCATCATCAATCCGCGGATTTTCATTTCGACTTCCATACGGCCCTCCTTCCCTTCAAAACTCATATGACTGCCTCACCGGCTAAAGAATTCGGACCCGCGCGAGTGACGCGAACGTTCCATGACGTACCGGCCAGGCTTGCACCAGAAAGTGTCGCGCCATCGCGTGGAGACGCAAATTGGGGATGCACAAAGTTGAGCGGCCGGTTTTGAGTGGTGCGTCCAATCCACTGACCCGTTGCATGATTATAACCCTCTACGAAGGCCTCCTCCATTTTGCCCACCAGTGCCGAGTTTCGCCGGATCTGGATGGCGCGCTGCTTCTCCAGAACGATCGCCAGGCGGCGGGTCTTTTCCTCTTCGCTGATCTGGTCGCTGAGATCGAGCGCGGCCGTGTTGGGACGGCGCGAATACTTGAAGCCGAACAGCGAATCATATTCCACTTCGTCCAGCAGCGCGAGGGTTTGCTCGAAGTCCGCTTCCGTCTCGCCAGGGAAGCCGACGATGATGTCCGTAGTGATGGAGATGTTGCGGCGCGCCTGCTTCATCCAATCGATGCGGCGCATGTATTCGTCGCGAGTGTAGAGGCGCTGCATTCGAGCCAGCACGTCCGAAGAGCCGGACTGCACCGGAAGATGAACGTGATTGCAGAGCACCGGATTGTCGTCGATGGCGTCGATGATTTCCTTGACGAAATCGCGAGGGTGCGAGGTGGTGAAGCGCACACGCCGGATGCCATCCAGCTCGCCCATGGCGCGCAGCAAGCGGGCAAAATCCCAGCCGGCCGGCGACGGATCGCGATAGCTGTTTACGTTCTGGCCCAGCAACTGGACTTCGACGTAGCCCATGCGCGCGAGTTCGCGGGCTTCGTTCAAGACGCTTTCGCTGGTGCGGCTGCGCTCCGGCCCACGCGTGAATGGAACCACGCAATAGGCGCAGGATTTGTCGCAGCCTTCGATAATGGTGATGTAAGCGCGATGCGGATTGTCGCGCTTGGTGAAGGGCGTCTCGAAGGCCTGATCGTTATCCAGGCTCAAGCCGGTGACGCGGCGGTTTCCGGTTTCCAGCTGAACCAGCATTTCCGGAAGCCTGGCGTAGCTGGCTGATCCGGCCACCAGGCTAACGTGCGGCGCGCGCTCGAAAATCCGTTCGCCTTCCTGCTGCGCCACACAACCCAGAACTCCAAACACCTTGCCCTGGCCATGCCGTTTAAATTCATCGAGACGATGAAACACCTTTTGCTCGGCCTTGTCGCGGATGCTGCAGGTGTTATACAGCACCAGGTCGGCTTCGGCCGGCTTGGCCACTTGTTTGTACCCCTGCGACAGCAACGTGCCGACCACCTTTTCGGAATCGTGCGCGTTCATCTGGCACCCGAAGGTCTCGATGTAGAAAGTCTGCATGCGTGGCTGTCGATTCCATTGTACTCGCGTTAGGGGGACGGAGCGGGTTTTGGGACTCAGGCGGAACCCAATTGTTGGAACGTGATACAGCCGGCGCACGTTATACGTGCTAGATTATCGTAATCCAAGTTGTGCTCACCTGTTGAGTGAATCTGGAGGTAGCAGTCTGGCACTTACAATCTCGAATCTCTCCAAGACATATCCGAACGGCGTACAAGCGCTGAAGAGCGTCTCGCTCTCCATCGGCAACAACATGTTCGGGCTGCTAGGCCCCAATGGCGCCGGCAAAAGCACGCTGATGCGCACCGTTGCCACGCTGCAGGATCCCGACTCGGGCTCCATCACCCTGGACGGCATCGATGTCCTACGGCAAAAAGACCAGGTCCGCCGCATTCTCGGCTATCTGCCGCAGGAATTCGGCGTATACCCCAAAATCTCGGCGC
>Ga0206991_10109_pt1 | contig 23494 bp, 23 predicted proteins | sample Alteio_BWMinCont_9_FD_153286 | JGI IMG/M metagenome (GOLD analysis project Ga0206991, IMG submission 153286) | Enriched cells from forest soil in Barre Woods Harvard Forest LTER site, Petersham, Massachusetts, United States -... | ecosystem: Environmental > Terrestrial > Soil > Temperate forest >...
TGGCTGGAAAATCGAAGCCTGCCCGACCAATGCCGCGGCCGTGGCCGCGAAGGGCGATCACGCGGTGGTCGCATGGTTCACCGGCGCGCAGGATATGCCCCGCGAGTTGATGGCGTTTTCGAGCGACAGCGGTACTAGCTTTAGCCAGCCGGTGACCCTCAGCGCCGGCCACGCGTTCGGCTACACGGCGATGGCTCTGGACGAAGATGGCGGCGCGATTATTTCGTGGCTGGAGCAAAGTCCGGAAGGCGCGAAGGTGCTCGTCCGCCGGGTTAACGCTGCGGGCACTCCCGGGCCGATCGTCGAAGTGGCCAAGGGCGGAAGGATGGCTCTGGGATACCCCAAGCTCTTTCACAACGGGGCCGATACGTTCATCGCCTGGGGCAGTACCAAGCAACTGCAGACCGCGAGCCTGTCCCCGTCTCGCTGAATCTCCCGCTCGCTCACGGTCGCGGCTCAGTAAAACGGGCGCGGCTCAGTAACTTCCGCCAATGCGCGGACGCGTCGCGCTCCGCGCCAATAAAGGTATGCACCGACGCCGCTGGTGGCGCAGATGGCTCCAATAACCTTGACCGCGAAAAGCGCCGGGCTGGCCACTTCTCCGAGCGGAACAATTTGAAAAACAAACGAGATCAAAGCCACAGAGAAGGCCGCCAACGCTCCGAGCCGAAGGCCGAGGCTAGGGCGATCGGGGCGCGAGCGAAAACCGAAGAGAACGACTCCGAACAGCAGCAGATACATAAGACAAAGCGAGGCTACGCCCACCGCGGCTGTCACCTGAACGGCCTCCTGGTTGCCGGCGCCCCAGAGGCTCAACACACCCATGCAAAGCACACTGATGGTGACGGCCCCAATAGCCTTGGATGGCGTTCGGTAGGTGGGGTGCAGTTCGCTCCACCAATCGGGCAACAGGCCATCCCAGCCGGCGACCATCGGCAAACGCGCCACCATGCCTAAGAACACCACCTGCGAGGAGATCAAGGCAATACTGAATGTGCCGACCGCAATCCAGGTAAGCACCTCGGCCCTGCCGCCGGCCCCAAAGCCGGAGTGGATCACCTGTTGCACGGGAGCAGCAAGATCGATGTTAGAGGGCGGATTATACGCGAGCAGAGCTGCGGTTCCTAGAACGTACATCAAAGCGATCAGCGGCGCTGCAATCAGTACCGAACGCGCAACGTCGTTTTCGGGTTTACGGCATTCCTCGGCAAAAACGGCCGAAGTATCGAAGCCGCCGAGCGCGCCGATTGACATCTTGGCGAGGACGATCATAGTGAGCACGGAGAGGCTGGGCCAGGAAAAAGAGACCGAACCGCGCACCAACGGCGCGGCGATTATCCAAGCTTTTACCAGAAGATAAAACAGCAGAAGCGAAATCACGAACCAGAGCACGGAACTGGTGCCGCTCAGCCATTTGGCGAGGTGCAGCCCGCGCACGTTGACGAAGTAGGCGATCAGGCAGAAGGCGAGAGTGAGGGTTAGTGCAAACGGCTTGCTGGACGCCATCCAAGCGCCATTCGCCCCGGCTACCCAGGAGAATCCGTTCGCGAGCGCCGAACCGTTGGAAGCGGAATAGAAAATCGCGAAGACCGTGAGACACCAGGCTGCCATGTAGCCGGCGAAAGGCGAAAGCCCCTGCTTGATCCACTGATAGCCGCCTCCTTCGACCGGCATGGCGCGGCTGAGCTTCATTACGACGGCGGCGAGCGGGAGGTAGAAAAGGAGAATCGCGATGAGCCACAGCGCGAACTGCGTGGAGCCCTGCTTGGCGGCATAGCCGATCCAATTGAGGGCAAAGATGAGGACCACCTGCATCAGAACCAGGTCGCGCAGCTTCAGTTCGCGCCTGAGGCCGTGGTCTTTGGTTTGCATGGAACCTCGACTATACCAAGGCGGCCGCGCCGGGCACTCGAATGTTATAGCGGATCAGGATGGAAAGCGTCAGAGCAGCGCCAAAGGTGAGCGCGCCGGTGGTGACGTGCAGGACGCTGGTGATCACCACGGCCAGGCTGGTCTCCGGGAACAGGATCAGCATCATGAAGGTAGTGAAGCCGAGCATCACTTGAATGGACGTGATCACGGCGAGGGCTACGGCCGCTGGTTTGAGCGTCGGATGCTCGGGAAACTGCCGGATCAGGAAAACGGCCACGCAGAGAATGAGTAGCAGGACGATCATGGCGTTCAGGATGTGCCAAAGGACGCCGAGGGCTCGATAACGATAGGAAGCGCCGAGAGTGGTTTGCAGAAGGATGATTGCGGGGACAGCGATCGCGAGCGATCTCAGCGAAGGACGCCAGGAGTCTTCGATGGGCACGGGGCCGCGCTTCCAACGGGCAGACGTCGTGACGGTGGCGGCGACGATGCACCCGAAGAACACCTGCGCGATCAGAGCATGCAGAATGCTGGCGAAGGCTTGCCCTGTGAATCCGAGACCGGCGTCGACGATTCCGGCAGCCAGGCCGATCCAGGCGAATTGCGACCGAAGCGCAATCGCGAGCCCGAGCATCAAGACGACTGCTACGCCGCCGGCGATGTGATGCCAGAATTCGAATGCAGGGTTGATGGAGTTCGCAGCGTTGGCGGCGATGGGGCGCTCCAGGCTGGTGACAACGGCGCCCGTGATGATAGCGAGGACCGCGACGAGCGCCGCGAATATGGAGAAACCGTGCAACTCAGTTTTCATGTTGAGCGACGCCTCCGTACCAACGGATCACGGTGCGAAGGATTCCCCATAAATAGACGAAGCAGCCAGGCACCCACATCAATACTCCGGCCAGTTGCTGATCGCTCTTGGGATCGAGTTGGGCGTGCGCGTGGACCGCATAAAGGCCGGCTGGGCCGAAGGTCAGAAATGCACCCAGGAGACTGCAGCTTACGCAGGCGCTGAACAGATAGGACACGGCGCCGAGCGGCGACAGATCGCGGTCTTCGAGCGGCCCAAGAATCGGCCACCAGAAAATTGTGCCGCTGATTAGAAAGCTCAGCAATTGGAAGATGTGGAGGCCCTGGTTCGCGAGCGCGGCATTGAACAAAACCGGGATGTGCCAGCCCAGCATGACGCCAACGCCGATTAGCCAGGAGATAGGGCGGCCGGGAGCGCCTTTCATAGCGGCTGCAGCGAAACGTGTTGGGGCGCCGAGAATGAGCACCGGCGGAATCACGAGCCCCAGCAGGAAATGCTGGAGGATGTGCGCGCTCAACGGGTACGAATCCCACAAGTTCATGCGGCGCTCCGGAAGTAGATTACCAGGACGATCGCGAGCCAGACGAGCACGAAGAAATACCAGTAGAGCGCTGTGGGCCGGAGCGCGGAGGCAGGCCCAATGGCCAGCGCGATCAGTCCGCCGAGAATATGCAGACCGTGGATCCCGGCCAGAATGAAGAACGTGTTCCCGATCAAAAACGTGTTCCCGATCAAAATGGCCTGGTAGATCAAGAACGCGATGCCCAGCGCAATCGTGATGCAGCGCCAAAGACGGGAGCCGGCGGCCGCGCGCCACATGCTCAGACCGCTCAACAAGAGCAAGGCGGCAAAAAACCATCCCACTGGCGCGATCCTGCGGGGCATGGAGCCAAAATAGGCGAACGCCAGGATCAGCAGGAAGAAGAATACGGCTTCCGAGATCAAGAACATCGCCATGCCCAGTTCAGCGCGCCGGCTCACGATACCATCCAATCGGGCGCTTCAGGATGCTTCAAGTCCCATAGCGGCCTGCGGCTCCGCACCTGGGGAACCTGCGTGAAGTTTTGTAGCGCGGGCGGCGACGCCGCGGCCCATTCGAGCGTCCAGGCGTTCCAGGGATCGTCACCGGCTTCGACGCCGAAGAAGAAGCTCATAGCGACATTGCAGCAGAAGAGCAGAATGCCGAACACCAGAATGGCGGCTCCGATGGTTGAAATAAGATTTAGCGGGCCGAACCACGGCAGATTCGGGTAAGTGTAGACGCGGCGCGGCATGCCGATCAGTCCCAGGAAATGCAGCACAAAAACTGCCGTGTTGAAGCCGAGCACGATCAGCCAGAAGCTCCAGCGGCCCAGCCTTTCGTCCATCATTCGACCGCTCATCTTGGGGAACCAGTAGTGAACGGCTGCGAGCAGCGCGAATACGGTGCCGCCGAAGAGCACATAGTGAATATGGGCCACCACGAAATAGGTGTCGGTTAGCCGCCAGTCCACCGGTACTGTGGCGAAGGCGACGCCGCTCAGCCCGCCGACGGTGAACTCCAAAAGGAACGCGACTGCGAACATCATCGCCGTAGTGAATCGAATGGCTCCGCCCCACATGGTCGCGATCCAACTGAAGATCTTCATGCCCGTGGGCACCGCGATCAGCATGCTGGCGGCGGCGAAGACGGCGAGAAAATTGCGGCCCAGAGCGACAGCGAACATATGATGCACCCAGACGCCATAGCTCAAGAAGGCAATCGCCACGGTGGAAGTAGCGACAAACGGATACCCGAAAATCGGCTTGCGCGAAAACACGGGAATGATCTCTGAGATCATGCCGAAGGCGGGGAGCACTACGATGTAGACCTCGGGATGCCCGAAGATCCAGAAGTAATGCTGCCACAACAGCGGGGCTCCGCCTTGTGACGGATCGAAAAAATGCGCGACCAGCAACCGGTCGCTCAGCAGCAATACCAATGAGGCCCCGAGCGCGGGCAGCGCGAAAACGATCATGATGGATGCCACGAACGTCATCCAAACGAACAGCGGCACCAGTCGCATGATCATGCCCGGCGCGCGTTCGGTGGCGATGGTGACGATCAGGTTGATGGCCGATCCAATGGAACTGGCGGCGATGAGCAGCAAGGCGAAGGCCCAAAAATCGACGCCCGCGCCCGGCGAGAAGGGCTTTTCGCTCAGCGGCGCATAGCTAAACCAGCCCGCCGAGGGCGCGGCTCCCGTGGCGAAACTCGAATACAGCAGCACGCCACCTACGAGCTGCAACCAAAAGCAGGCAGCGCCCAGCCTGGGCAGCGCCGTTTGGTTGGCGCCAATCATGAGCGGGACAAGGTAAACGCCAAAGCCAGTGAGGACCGGCATCGCCACCAGAAAGATCATGGTGGTGCCATGCATGGTGAACATCTGGTTGTAGATTTCGGGCGAGATCAGCTTCAGGTTGGGGGCGGCCAGCTGGGCGCGCATCACCATAGCTTCCATGCCTCCGGCGAAGAAGAACAACAGCGCGGAGAGCATGTAGAGGATGCCGACGCGTTTGTGATCGAGGGCCAAGAGCCAGGTCATCGCAAACTCTCTAAGTATCCGAGAATCGTGGTCCGCTCAGCATCGGTGAGGGGAATCTTGGGCATGCGGTTGCCAGGCTTGGCCGCTTGCGGATCGGTGAGCCACAACATGAGATTCTCGGGGGTGTTTCGCATGATGCCACCGCCCAGCGTTTCGCGGGAGGCGAGGTGGGCGAGGCTAGGTCCTTTGCCGGAACTTGATTCATCGGTCGCTGTTCTCGCGTGGCAACTGGAGCACTTGTCAGCGAAGAGCCGCACCGCAAGAGGTACGGGCGATCCTGGAATATCGTCCTCGTTGTTTGGCTGGGGTTTCCAGTACCTCATCCACGCCTCGAAATCGGATTCGCTTTCAGCGATTACGCGATAGCGCATCCAGGCATGCTGCGCGCCGCAAAACTCCGAGCAAGTGCCCGCGTAGGTCCCAGGCTTATCTGCCTCCAGCCAGATATAACCCCAGCGTCCGGGCACCGCGTCCATTTTACGCGCCAAGTCGGGCACCCAGAAATCATGAATGACGTCGGCGGATTCGATGCGGGCGCGCAGCCTCCGCCCAGCAGGAATGTGAATGTCCCAGGGAACAACCGCACCATTTGGATAACGAGCTTCCCACCACCACTGATGAGCGGTGATGACCAGGTCGGAAGGCCGATCGGAGTCCTGGGGCGCGTCGATCAATACCATGGCGCGGACTGTGACGATGAAAAGCCCAGTCACGATCGCGAGCGGCACCACGGTCCAAAGGATTTCCAGCTTGCGCGAGCCGAAGACTTGCCTGGGCTCGGTAGTTGAGAGGCCACGCGAGCGGAATCGGACCACGCTCCAGATCACACCCGCCGCGACCACCAGAAAAACCACAGCAGCGATCACCAAAACAAGTGAAAATACGCTCGAGATAGCCTGCGCCTGGGGGGAATGAGGATGAATGGCCTCAGTCTACTATCGCGCCCTCGAAGGGTCAAGAGATGGAACAGAGGGTTCATGTCACAGACCGGTCAGTGACCTATCGCAACCCTGCAAAATTTGGCCAACGTCTAGTACTTCGCGATGAGTCATGGTACCCTGTCGTTACAGACTTTGCGGTTAGGGCCTTACGGCGGGTTAGGGCGATTTTGGTAGCACACCGCTCATAATCATTCACCTTTCGCTCGCCGATAAGACGTATATGTTCGACAGGCGTATAGAGCCACGGATGTTGTGTGCGGATATGGTGGACGTCCAGTGGAAGGACAAGTCCGGGCGTATTCGCAAGGGAGTGGCCAACCTGGAAGACATTTCGCTCTCCGGAGCGTGCCTGCAATTCGACCAGCCCGTCCCTTTGCAGACCGACCTTCGCATCAGCTACCCCAAAGGCGAGTTAATGGGCAAGGTTCGGTATTGTGTTTATCGCGAGATCGGATACTTCCTGGGCATCGAATTCGAGCCGGGTTGCAAGTGGTCCGCCCGTCACTTCAAGCCGCAGCACCTGTTGGACCCCAGGCGGCTGGTGATCCGCAGCATCAATCGCGCCTCGAAGTTAGCTAATTGAAGCCTGCTAGGTACCCGCCGTTTCTTTACCCGTCATTTTGGTAACCTGCTATAAGGTTTCCAGAATCATCCCTCATGGTCGTTTCCGGTATCAAAGATTCGCTGAAACAACAGGGCGTACGCCTCACGCGCCAGCGTAAGATCCTGCTGGACCTGATCGATCAGTCCGGCCAGCATTTGGATGCCGAACGCCTGTTCACGCTCGCGCGTGAAAAGGATCCTAAGCTGAACCGCGTGACAGTTTACCGGACGCTTAAGCTCCTCAAAGCCGGCGGCTTGGTGGACGAACTGGACCTGATGCATCACGATGGCGACCAGCACTACTACGAAACACGGCTGAAACAGGAACATGCCCACGTGATTTGCCTGCGCTGCGGCAAGATCGAGGAATTTTTTGGCGATCTGCTGAAGAAGATGCGGCAACAGATCGAGACTCATTTCGGGTTCGAGATCGTCCTTTCGAGGACCGAGGTGGGCGGATATTGTTCCCACTGCCAGGCTCTGCGCGCGAAGGAATTGACCGACGCGCCTATGGTTGAGCCGTCTGCCACCACCGGCCGGGCGCGGCATCCTCGGAGCCAATGATGGCGCGGAGCCGCTGATGCCGCCGGACAGTAGTGGGCCGCCTCCGGCAGCGGGGCCACCCACCGTAACAGGCCGCGCGCCTGCGTTGGCCGTGACCAATCCTTCCGGAAACCGGAGCCGGGTGGCGATCGACCCGGTGCCTTTCCTGATCGGCCGGCAAAGCGAAAACAATCTGGTGCTGCGCGACAATCGCATTTCGCGCAGTCACGCACGCATTACGGCGGGCAACGGCACGTATGCCATCGAAGACCTGGACAGCAGCCACGGCGTTTTTGTGAACGGCCAGCGGGTGAAACGCCAGGTGCTGAAAGACGGCGACCGCATCGATTTTGGCTTTCCCGATTCCTACCGGTTGGCATTCACCCTGCAGGAAGACGAGCTGAACCGCGTCCTGGGGCAGATGGCGGCGCCGACCGGAACGGGCACGACCAATCTTTCCAAGCTCCGATCGCTGGTGGAAGTGGCCCGCGCGCTGCAAAGCTCGTTATCGACGAACGACGTGTTGGTCGCAGTGGTGGATGCGGCGCTTTCGGTCACCGGGGCCGAACGCGGCTTCCTGCTGCTGGGAACGGGCGATCAACTCGAAGTGAGCGTCGCACGGGACCGGCGCGGGGCACCGCTCGGCATGTCGGACTTGGGCGTGCCCAGGTCGTTGATCACTCGAGCGCTCCGCACGCGGCGCGATCTGCTATCGATGACCTTCGATCCGCTGGGCGCCGACGGATTCCGGCCTGAAATGTCGGTGGCAGACCTGGAACTGCGCAGCGTGGTGTGCGTGCCGCTGATCCAAGTGCGAACCGGATCGATGCAGGAGACCGTGGCCACTTCGCTCAATCACACGGTGGGCGTGCTCTACATGGATTCGCGCGAGACCGCGGCCGATCTCTCCGCCGGCAATCGTGAAATTCTCCAGACACTGGCGCTCGAAGCCTCCACGATTCTCGAAAACGCGCGGCTGCTCGATGAAGAACGCGCCAAGCAGCATCTGGAAGAAGAGCTGAACATCGCGCGGAACATCCAAACCGGCTTGCTGCCGAGCGAGTTGCCCAGCGAGGGCTGGTTTCGCGCCGTCGGATCAAGTATCGCGTCACGCCAGGTAGGCGGCGACTATTTTGACGTCCGCCGGGTGAGCCCCGACATGTATGCGTGCGTCATCGTGGATGTGTCGGGCAAAGGCGTCAGCGCCGCGCTTCTGGCCGCTCTGCTGCAAGGAGCATTCGTCTTCGGGTCTGAGGGTGCGCTCGAAATTGACGACCTCATGGCGCGAGTGAACCGCTTCTTGATCGAGCGGGCGCGGGGCGAGAAATACGCCACGGTGGTCTACTGTACGATCGACCGAGGGGGGGAGCTGCGCTGGTCCAACGCCGGCCATCCCAAGCCGATCCTGGTGCGTCCCAATGGAGAACTGCAAATGCTCGATAGCACCGGCATGCCCATCGGTATGTTGGACGTTGCTGTGTACGAAGTGAAGACCATCCAACTTCAGCCGGGCGACAAAGTGGTGCTATTCAGCGACGGTCTCTCGGAAGCCGCGAATGCCGACGGCGAGTTCTTCGACAAGACAGAGTTGAAGGAACTTCTTCGCCTACACGCCTCGCACACCTGCGCCGAACTGCACGCCAAGCTGGTGGAGGCGGTGGAAGACTTCAGCGAAGCTTCCGAGCAGGAGGACGACATCACTATGCTGGTGCTGGAGTATCAGCCGTGACATCCTCATGTGGGTGTGTAAGGCGTTCAGACGGTGTGAACGCGGCACGCAAGGGTGCGTGCGCCACAATTAGAATACGTAGCCGGCCGTGGCCTGATAACTGCGCGGCTCAATGAAATGGGTGCCGCTAAAGGTGGAAAGGAAATTGTAAAGCGCCACTTTGTTGCTGGCGTTTTCCAGTGTGAAGCGAAGGGTCCAGCGCGGTCCGCTCTCTTTGTGGAACAGGTTGTCGGTGCCGATGCCAACATCGAAGAGGCTGTGCGGCTTCACCCGATCCGGATTGTGGTCGTCATTTTCGGTCCCGGTCTGGGGAAGCGTCAGCAACGTCGAAGTGCCCAGTCCGCTGCAGGTTCGAATGGGTGACGCAAGAGTGGCCGGAACTCCGGCGCACGCAAATCCGATATCCACCTGCTGGGACGGCGTCAGCCCAAGAGCGGCCGCCACATCCGGCACGCCGCTGACCACCAGTCCGCTGTCGAAACGCCAGGTGAAATCGATCCACTCCTCGTTTTTGTGACGCTGATAGCGCAGGTTCACGTTCTGCTGATAGGCTTGATCGTGGTCGATCCGGAAGACTCCGGTGGGGATCCCGCCCAGCGCAATTAAGCCGCCGGTTTCCGGAGGAAAATAGCGAGCGCGGGTGTGTCCCAGCGTCAGATAGGCCTGAAACCCATGCAGGTTGATGGTGCTCACGCGTCCAGACACGCCATCCACTTTGGAATTGTTCCACGCAATCGGAAAAGTGATGGGAGTGTTAAAGAGCACCGAGAAATCGAAAGCATTGTGCGTGTACTTCCAGAAATAGTCGGCGTCGATGATCAACCACTTGCCGACGCCTTGTTGAAGTCCCGTATCGAAGTCGTTGCGATTGCCGGGCCGGATGGGATTGTATACGGTTCCAAACACGTTCTGCTCCAGCCCGCCCGTTCCCGCGGCGTCCGATAGCAGCAGGTTCTCATTGAACGGCGTTTCGAACGTCCGCGCGTACGAGGCTCGCAGTACTGTATTGGTGGGTAAAAGATAAGAGAGCCCCAAGCGTGGCTGAACTCCATTGGCGGAAGTGACGCCGTTGTATTGATCGTCCCGAATTCCGGCGTTGATGGTGAGATGACCCAGTGTAATGGTGTCCTGAAGATAGAACGCATACTCGTTGATGTTATGCGTCGCGTGAAAAGTGAACGGAGCCCCGCCGCGCGTCAGGTCATACGGGATGAGCGACGGCAACAGGTTTGGATTCGGCACATAGGTGGGATTGATCGCGGAACACTCGTTCGGATTGGTTGCGCCGGGCAACAGCACCGGATCTCCCGCCGCATTCAAGCACACCGGGTTGTAAGCCGGATCCGTAATGCCGAACTGGAAATTCTCAAGCAGCCGGGTTTGCTGGATTTGAGTACCGATCTTGATGTCGTGGTGTCCGTGGGTGTACGCCAAATCAACTTTGACGCCGTAATTCATCAGGACGCGATTTTGCGACGCGGTCACCGGCGTATCATTGAACGGATCGCGGCTCGGGTAGTAGTTCAGCTGGTCGCGGCGCACGAATGGATTGACCGTAAGTAAAGTGTGGGCGTTGAAGGTGTGCTGATAGCCGGGCGCGACGCTCCAGCTCATCACGCGTTGCTTCTGGTCCTGCGTCAATTGATCGTAGCTGTTGGGCACCTGAAACCAATTCCGCGCGGTGAACAGATCCAGATGGAATACGTCTTTGGGGCCTGGCTGCCAATCGATACGGTCAAAGATGCTGCCGTTGTTGCCGATGTCATGGATGGGCAGAAATTCCGGCGTATCCAGGAAGCGTCCAGAACGGCTGACATTGAGTGCCAGGAAGTTCCCCAGGTTGGGCGTTCCGAATCCCAGCGTGGCGCTTCCGGACCACGTGCCAAACGATCCCCAACTGGAATCGAAGCTGCCGAATGGCTTGGTGGCGCCCAATCCGGACCGCGTGGTCGCATTCACCACCAGGCTGGTCTTGTCTCCGTACTGTGCGTCGGGTGATCCGGTGATCAGTTCCATGCCTTGCAGAGCATTCAGTGGAATCTGCGTCGAAAAAAGCTTGCTTTGCTGGTCGCTCACCGGCTGGCCGTCGATCACGAAGGTGGTCTGCGCATGGTCACCGAGGGGATGGAAAAACCCATTAGCGTCGGCCGCAACTGCGCCTGTACTATAGGTAATCGCGTCGCTCATACCCGCGCCGGGGCTCATTACGGGCAGTTTCGCGAAAGCGCTGGAATCCACGTCCTGATGCGACGCGGTGTCGGTTTCCACCGCCGCGGCACTGGCCTGCACCGTAACGGTGCTAGCTTCGCTCGCGATGCTGAGAGCGACGTTCGCCACCACCGGCACGGAATTACGAACCTCCAGGTTCTGTTGAACCGTGTTGAAGCCCGACGAGTTTACCTCCAGCCGGTAGTTGTTCACCGGAACGCTGTTGAATCGAAAATTGCCGCCGTTGTCTGTTACAACGGTTTGCTCAAAACCCGTGACCGGGTTGGTGAGCCGCACCTTCGCGCCCGCAATAAAAGCGCCGGAGGGATCGGTCACCTGGCCCGACACGGTGCCGCTGTTGATGGATTGTCCGAAACCAGACGCGGCCGACAACACGGCCAGCAAAACAATCGCCCAAGGGAGCTTCACCATTCCATTATCGCGGACCAGGCCTTTTTCCCATTCCTGCTCATGGACTTGTGACGCTGCTATAATCAATTGAGTTACCGTGTCTTTCGCCTTCCGTGTCTAACCCTGGGGACGATGCCAAGGTTCTTCACTCTACAACAAGCCGAAAAAGTTCTTCCCGACGTGGCAGCGGCGATTCGCGACGCTATTGCGCGTAAGGCCGAGTACCTGCGAATTGAAACCGAGTGGCAGAGCCTTTCCCAACGGGTGGCCAGCATGGGAGGACTGCAAGTGGATCGCGGCCAGGCGATGGAACAAAAGAGCTGCCGGGAGGAAGCAGCTCGAGCGCTCGAACGAGCCGTCGAGAGGGTTCACGAGTACGGATGCCTGGTTAAGGACTTAGACATCGGACTCATCGACTTCCCGACGCTGTTCCAGGGAGAAGAGGTTTACCTTTGCTGGAAACTGGGCGAGGCCGGCATCCAATTCTGGCACGGCACACACGAGGGGTTCCGTGGACGCAAGCCGATTGACGCAGGTTTTCTCGAACATCATCGGGGCGAGTTGCCGAACTGAATGTGCGAGAATTGGGGAATTGTCAGGGGGCGGCTGAGTCGCTTCGCCTCTCGTAAAAACGCATGCTCCTGAGTAGAGAATTCATTAGCTATCTGTCGCGGCAACTGGTGACCCGGATGACGCCGCAGATCATCGAGACCAATAGCACGGAATCGGCGGCCGAGATGATCGGCCAGCTGATCGAAGAGGAATTGCAGGTGGAGGATCGCCTCAACGAGGAGGTGCGCGAACTGCTGAGCCAGTACAGCGAGTACATGCGGCGGGAAGGCGTCAGCTATCAGGAGATGTTCCGGCGGATCAAGAACACCCTGATTTCGCAGCGCAAGGTGATCCGGGCGTCGGGCCGCGACACCGGCGACAACATGAAGCTTTCGCGCGACAAGATCAACGATATTTCGCACAAGATGGTGGCCGCGTTCCGCAAATCGCGCTCGTTTCGCCTCAAGAAAGATCCGAACGACGTGCGGCTGGAGGTGGTCCACGCGATGACCGAACTGCTGGGCGTGGAAGAGAAGGTGGACCGCGCGGCGCGCACCAAGATCCGCTCGCAGAAGAAGGAGATCCCGGAAGGCACCGAGGAGTGGGATCTACTGCACCGCCGCTACTACGCCGAAGAGTTAAAGAAATTCGGCATCGATTTGACGCGTTGACCGCGTTCAGCCTGAATGGGCTTCGGCATCCACCTGACGCCGGTGAGATCGAGACCTCCGGCTAGGAAAGCTTGACGCGGCGGATGCCTGCGATTTCATCAAACCCGGCGTCGAAGGTCGCTATCCACTCCGCATCGTTGTTCAGCATTACCGCGGCGTGGACCGCGTCGCGAGCTGATGTCCGGATGGCCCCGCAGACCAGGTCTCGCGCACGATCAGTGTCAGCCAGCGTAACGCCCAGCACAACCGGACAGACTTCGACGAACAAGTCGTAGACCTCGGCGGCTAGGTCCAGACGCCCTAGCGAAGAGTATCTATAAAGGATCTCCTGCAGCACTTCGGTGCTGGTGCACGCGTCCACCTTCCCGTCGCGGACGCGGCGCGATGGTTCTTGATTGGGATGCTCGCGTCCCGCGACGTACATTGGGATGTTCGAGTCGATGAAAACCTTCATCGACGCCCAGCGTCAATCTCGGAAAGCATGCCCTCGATGTCGGAAGTCGGCGCGCCCAGGGATTCCAATCGAGCAAGCGGGTCGGACTTGGTACGCCCCTTTGCGGGCTTGCTCACGGATTCCTGCAGGACGCGGCGGACCAATTCCCCTTTGGAGATGCGGTTGCGCTGCGCTACCTTGCGGAGCTGGGCGTCCAGTTCCGGAGGTATCAAGACTTGCAGGCGGTGACTCACATGCTCATGCTAACATGCTCCAGCCCGCTGGCCTGACACGCTCAGTCAGCGCGAGGCGCGTTTGTATGCGATATCTCGGCAGGGGGCCTGGCCGAGCCTTTCGACGGTTCAGGCGGCGGCTCGGTAGATTCGCGCAGACCCCGGATGCGATCATGGGCCGCTTGCACTTCCTCGAACTGCTTCTGAATGATCGACCCGATCTCAGGCGGGAGTGTCGTACCAAGCGCAACTCGATACGTTTTTAGAGACCAATCTTCGCCTCGCTCGGCTTCCACCAGAATGCCGTGAACGTCGTGTCCGGTGAGCATGCTTCTCAAACTGATCCAACTGGCGTGTAGCATTCCGCCATGTCCTTGAGGATCAGTGGGCTCAAAGCCCAGTGCCTTCACCGCGCCTCGTAAATCAATTGCGAACTGAGCGCGCTGAGCCGAGTAGTGCTCAAAGATCTCCTTGATTTTCGGATCGTTGACCGCTCGTGCCGCCCCGCGAAAGCCTTGTTCGGCGTCACGGCAGGTCGAAATCACATCGTGAACCGCCTGAGCAAAGTCCTGCAAAGTTCCGGGCATCGCTTTTACTCCCGCCCATTAGACTGTTGAAGGGCGGGATGGTTTCCGTCTGGAAATCTTATGAACCCGGCGTTTTTTCGAGCTGCTGCTTGGCCCAGACGCGGTTCGGATTGATTTCAAGCGACTTCTCGAACGCCTTTTGGGCTTCCGCCGTTTGATTGGAACGGCGCAGCGCAACACCGAGCCATAACCAGGCGTCGGCATTCTTCGGATTGAGATCGATGGCCTTGCGGAAGTCTTTGATCGCAAGATCGATTCCTCCGCCGAACGCTTGCGGCAGATAGTAGTTCCCGACGCCGTGGCTCAAGTAAGCCATCGACGATTTGGGATCCAGTTCAATGGCTTTGTCCACCGAATCGAGAGCGCACTTGCCGTACTTCAGCCCAGCCAAAGAACTGCTGGAGACCATCTGCCCGCAAAGAGTCCCCAGGATCCGCTGGTACTCGGCCGAATCGGGCTTCATGCCAACGGCCTTAGTAGCGGCATCCATGCCGGTTTGGGCGGCGTTCTTGGCGGCAGCTTTGTCATGCAGTTCGATGGCGACTTCGGCCGAATAGGATTCCGCTAACGCCAACCGGTATTGCGCGGTAGCGTCGTTGGGCTGTTTGTCGGCGGTGGCGCGCGAGTCGGCTGCCATCTTCTCCAGCGCCGCGCGATCCTGGTGATCCCGCGCCTTCAACAGGTCCGAATCGTCGAAGACCCCGCTGGCTGCAACCAAGGCTAGCGGCAACGAGAAAAGGAAGAGCCTCATACTTTCAGTCTATCGGACGCTTGCCCGGCTAGAGAGTTGCAACTTTTCGATGAACGAGCAGGAAATACAGAGCTAACAAAGTAAGAAGAACGCCGTTCCAGGTGAGGACAACCGGGGCGGTGTATTGTTTCACGAGCGCTCCAACTACCAGGCTCCCCACCGGCATGCCCCCGCGAAAGGCGACATTCTGGACACTAATCACCCGGCCGCGCATATTGTCGGGCGCGATCAACTGCACCAGGGAGGTGATGCTAGTGAAAACGGCCAAAAGCAAAGCTCCGGAGCAGAAAATGAGAACGCAGCTCAGAGCAAAATTTCGGGAAAGTGCAAAGCCAGCGATGAAGACGCCCAGGCCCAGCATCATCAGTAGAACCAGAAGCCCCATGTGCTTGTGTTTGCCCAGCGCAGCCACGGTGAGCGCTCCACAGATGGACCCGATCCCAGAGCAAACCAGGAAAACCGTATAAAGACTCGGGCCGCCGTGAAAGACGTTCTTGGCAAAAACCGGCAGAAAGACGATCAAGGGAAACGCCAGCAGAGTCATCATGAACGCTAAAACGATCAGCGCTTCCATGGCGCCCTGGTTGCGGATGAAATGAAATCCCTCCTTCATGCTGGTCAGAACGGATTCACGGCTCTTGCTGGGCACGAAATGGGGATGGATGACCAGCAGCGAAATAATGACCGCGATAAAGGAAACGCCGTTGAGTCCGAAGCACCAGGACGCGCCCAACAGAGTGAGCGCCACGCCGCCCACGGTGGGTCCCAGCACTCGCGCTACGTTGAACTGAATCGAGTTCAGAGCGATCGCATTGGGCAGATCTTCAGTTTTCACCAGAGTCGGAATCAGAGCCGAATAGGCCGGCCCGCCGAAGGACTGCGCCGTACCGACGATGAACGAAAGAGTCAGGATGGGCCAGACTTCCCGCATGCCTGCTGCAAATAAGCCCGCTAGCAGAAACGCACAGGCCATCTGAATAAATTGCGATCCGAGCAGCAGCTTCTGCCGTTCGGTGCGGTCCGCGAGCACACCGCCCACCAGCGAAAACAGAACGATCGGAATGCTTCCCAGGAATGAATCCAGGCCGAGCATGAAGGGCGACTTGGTGATGTCCAGTACCAGCCAGGCTTGCGCGAAAGTCTGCATCAGAGTGCCGATGCTGGAGGTGCACGCGCCAAACCACATGAGGCGGAAGTCGCGATAGGCGAAAGCCTTGAAGACCCGGCTGATCACTTTAAGACCCGGCTGTGCAACATCCGGTTAGGGAAGGGGTTGGGGACGTTTTATCAGGTGGACGTAGTTGCCGTCGCCGTCGCTGAAATAGATCAGCCGGTTGCCTTGCACTCCGGTAGGCGGAGCAAGAAACTCCACTCCCCGCTGGCGCAACTCCTCCATGGCAAGATCAAAATCGTCCACGCTGATAGCCAGGTGACGAAGGCCCGGGTCTTTCATCTGTTGCGGCGCGCGTTCTCCAACGGAAGGAATGATCTCCAACATGGTTCCGTTCTTTGCGCGCACGAAATAATTGCCGTCGTAAGTGTAATTGATATGAAAATCCAACTTCTGCACGTACCACTCCGCCAATCGCTTGGGATCGGGTGACGCAATGGCAGTATGCTCTAGTCCTTGAAACATAAACCTGGATTGTATCAGACTGCGCTAGAGACGCTATTGAAACAATTGCGGCGCGAACTCGTTCAGATACTCGCGCCAGTTGGTCCAGGTGTGCGCCCCGGCGCTTTCCTGGAACACCGATTGGTAGCCATGCTTCTGAAACAACGCCACCGTGGCCTTGGTGGTGTTCATCACGAAATCGTCTTTGCCGGTTGAGAACCAAAAAAGCTTGAGCCCCTTCTTGGCTGCCGCGTTGTCCAGTTCCGCCAGATGCTGCTGCTCCCAGGTGGGCCCAGTGGGCGCATCGAGCGCCGCCGCCGGACCACCGATGGGAACAATCCCGAAAATGCCGGAACTGTAAACACCCACGTAGGCGAAGTCGCCGGAGTGCGGGATTGCGATATTCAGCGTCTGCGCGCCGCCCATGGAAAGTCCTGCGATGGCACGATGCTGCCGGTCCCGCAAGACGCGATAATGCGTCTCGACGAAGGGCACGATGTCCTCAACGAAGTCCTTCACGAAGCCATCGTTGAAATCGAGCGAGCGTGGGGGACGCGGGCTGGTATGGCCGGCCGGCATTACGATCACCATGGGTTTGGCTTTCCCGGCTGCAATCAGGTTGTCGATGATAAAGCCCGCGCGACCCACCGAGGTCCATGAATCGTCAGAATCGCCCGCGCCGTGCAGCAGGTAAAAGATGGGGTACTTCTGCGACGCGGTTTCATATCCCGGCGGTGTGTACACGTGCATGCGCCGGAACTTGCCCAGGCTCTTCGAATAGTAGGTGACGCTGGCGACCGCTCCGTGCGGCACGTCCTTCGTTTCCATGAAATCAGCGCCGGGAACATACACCATGCTCCAGGCGTTGCCCTGTGATTCGCTCACCGACGCGTTGCGCGGGTCGATTACGGAAACGCCGTCGATGTCGAAGTTGTATCGATAGGCGCCCGGATCGATCGGCCCAGCGTTGATCTCCCAAACACCGTTCTCGGCCTTGACCATTTCGCCTTTCCGCAGGCTGCCGAAAATGTCTGTACTGAAAAGCCCTACCGCCTGCGCTTTCGGCGCGAAAATGCGGAATGCGATGTGACGATCCGCCGTAACCTCCGGAGATGTGACGGTGGGAGGCTGCGCGAGGGCATGAGAAGCCACCATTATGGCGGCGAAGCCGAGCACCTGGTGTTGCATGCAGCATCGAGTATACAATGTTCAACAGTATAAAATAACTCAACGATGAGAAAACTCACGCTTTGTTGCGCGCTCCTTGCGATGGCCGCGCCCTTTGCTTTCGGCGCTCCCCGTTGTGCCGATATGCTGAAGTTCCAGACGGCCGGCGTAACGCTCGCGATCACGAAAGCCGATGCGACGCCGGCTGGCACGCAGAAGATCCCATTTCCCCCAGGTGCGCCGCCGGTCGCGCTGCCCGCGTACTGCCGTGTCGAAGGCGTGATCGATCAGCGTACCGGGGCTGAGGGAAAGCAATACGGCATCGGTTTCGCTGTCGCGCTGCCGGATCAGTGGAACGGAAGATTTTTGTTCCAAGGCGGCGGCGGGCTGAACGGCAGCGTGGCGCCGCCTTTGGGATTGCAAGCCGCCGGAAATCAACCGGCTCTCGCGCGAGGGTTTGCCGTAGTCACTACCGATACCGGCCACAAGGGCAGCGGATTCGATGGCAGCTTTTTCCGCGACCAGCAGGCTACCCTGGATTTCTATTACGTAGCAATTGGAAGGGTGGCACATCTGGCGAAGGAGATGATTGCGTCGTATTATGGGCGCGCGGCCGAGCATTCCTATTTCGACGGCTGTTCGACGGGCGGCCGTGAAGCTATGATCATGTCGCAGCGCTATCCCGACTATTTCGACGGCATCATTTCTGGCGACCCGGCGATTCGCACGGGACACTCCAATCTCGCGCTGGGGTTCATGACGGCCATCTTCGACCAGGCAGCACCCAAAGATGACAGCGGGAAGCCCGACCCGAAGAAGACGTTTTCCCCATCGGATCGCAAGCTCATCGTCGGTTCCCTGCTGCAGGCCTGCGACGCGAAAGACGGCGTCAAGGACGGAATGATCTTCAATCAACGCGCGTGCAACTTCGATCCCGCGGCGCTGATGTGTTCGGGCGCCAAGACCGACACTTGTTTAAGCAAGACGCAGGTGGACACTTTGAAGACGGCGTTCGCCGGTCCGAAGTGGTCGTACGGAGATCAGATTTATCCGGGATTTCCCTTCGACGCAGGCATCGACGACAAGGGGTTTATTCCAGGCCTGTTGAGCGGACCCGTGATTCCGGTGGCCACGGGCGCCGATTTCACGCACTTCGATGTCGATCGCGAAGCTGCCCGCGTGGAAGCCGACAAGACCGCACAGCTAGGCGATAGCCTGTGGACCAATCTGACAACCTTCTCAGGGCACGGAGGAAAGCTGCTGTTCTATCACGGCCTGAGCGATCCGTGGTTCTCCCCGCTCGAGACGCTTCGCTATTACGAGAAGATGGCCAAGGACACCGGCGGCAGCCCGGTCGCTTCTGCTGTGACCAGCTGGAGCCGGCTCTATATGGTGCCCGGAATGGGGCACTGTCAGGGTGGAAGCGCGACGCTGGATCGCTTCGACATGTTGAGCGCGGTTGTGGATTGGGTGGAGAAGGGTGTGGCTCCGGATCGCGTAGTGGCCACGGGGCCGGCATTCCCTGGACGCAGCCGTCCGTTGTGCCCGTATCCGCAGCATGCCGAGTACACGGGCCATGGCGATCCGAACGATGCCAGCAACTTTGTGTGCCAGGAGTAATCGATGACGTTTTTGAAAGATAGTTTGATTGAGCTGATCACCCAGACTTCCACCAACCTGCCGCCGGATGTGCGTGCCGCCATGGGGGTGGCTCTGGAAGCTGAAGTGGCCGGCACGCAAGCGGCACAGGCGCTGGGAATTATCGCGACCAACATCGACATGGCGCAGGAAGACACCGGACCCATTTGCCAGGACACCGGAATGCCGACGTTTGTGGTGCACACGCCGGTGGGCGTGAATCAACTGCATGTGAAGCGCGCGATCCATGAAGCTATCGCAGAGGCTACACGGCGCGGAAAGCTACGGCCGAACTCGGTAGATTCGCTCACGGGGAAAAACAGCGGCGACAATCTGGGCGAGGAAACGCCGGTGATCCACTTCGAGCAGTGGGAGCAGGACGAGATCGAGGTGAAGCTCATCTTGAAGGGCGGCGGCTGCGAGAACAAGAACATCCAGTACTCGCTGCCTTCGGAGCTGGAGCACATGGGTCGCGCCGATAGGAATTTGGAAGGTGTGCGCAAGTGCATCCTGCATGCCGTGTGGCAGGCCCAGGGGCAGGGTTGCGCGCCGGGCGCGGTGGGGGTGTGTATCGGCAGCGATCGCGCTCACGGTTACGATTTAGCCAAGGGTCAACTCTTCCGGACGCTGGATGACGTGAACCCGGTTCCGGAGTTGGCGAAACTCGAGGCCGAAATCATGGATGAGGCGAATCGCATCGGTGTGGGTGCGATGGGTTTCGGGGGCAAAGCTTCGCTGATCGGTTGCAAGATTTGCGCGGCGAACCGGTTGCCCGCCAGCTTCTTCGTCTCGGTGGCCTATGATTGCTGGGCGTTCCGCCGGCTGGGCGTTCGGTTGGATGCAGCGAGCGGTGCGATCACCGGCTGGCTGTATCGCGATCCCGATCGCGCGGTCCAGCGTATGGCGCACTCAGAAGGATTCCCGCTGACCGGCCGTGAAGTTACTTTGACAGCGCCTTTGTCCGATGAACAGGTGCGAAGCTTGCGCGTGGGTGATGTGGTGCTCATCTCAGGCGAAGTATTCACGGGACGCGACGCGGTGCACGCTCACTTGATGAAGAACGCGCCGCCGGTAGACCTGCGCGGCTCGATACTTTATCACTGCGGTCCAGTGATGCTCAAGCAGGGTGACGGGTGGGTGGTGAAGGCCGCGGGCCCCACCACTAGCAGCCGGGAGGAGCCCTATCAAGCCACCATCATCGAGAAATACGGAGTGCGGGCCGTGATCGGCAAAGGGGGCATGGGAAAGAAGACCCTGGCCGAGCTTGAAAAGTCGGGCGCGGTTTATCTGAACGCCATCGGAGGGGCTGCGCAGTTTTACGCGCGCGCGGTGGAGAAGGTACTAGGGGTCTACCTGATGGAATTCGGAATCCCCGAGGCGATGTGGCATCTTCGCGTGCACAATTTTGCAGCGATCGTTACGATGGACGCGCACGGGAACAGCCTGCACGCGAACGTCGAGCGCGAGACCGGCGCGAAGCTCGCCGAACTGCAACAAGCCTGACCTGTCTGCTAGAATTAATTTTGTCTCGGGCCAGGTAGCTCAGCTGGTAGAGCGCAGCCCTGAAAAGGCTGGCGTCGGCGGTTCGATTCCGTCCCTGGCCACCACGTTTTCAACAACTTACCAACAGCCCAGACAGCAGTTTCATTCCATTTCATTCCAAAACTATGGCGCGGGACGATTCGCCTCGTCTGAAAACTGCCTGCTGGTTTGGCCGTCGGTTGGCTCTCGATTCCGCCTCAGTCCAGCCGCACGTCCGGCCGGTAGAAACGATGGGCGGAAAAGTATATAGCTGACGCATCAAAACACTTGCATAGGGACCCGCTCCCGAAGGCGGACGCGCATGAAAAGAGACACTGAGCCACATCTTTGGCCAACATGGAACTTAAGCCCGGAGGAAGCGGACAGATTCTATCGTGGGTCCGGCCGGGTAACGATAGCGGTAGATGAAAACAACGCGTTACTTAGCGCGCTCTATCATTCCCGCTGCGAAACCAGGGAAGCGCTGCAATCGGCACTCGCCCAAATGCACTCCGATTTTCCGCACGCTGTCACCCTGTTTGGCAGCATGCGAGGTCACTACTTCTGCGAGGACTTGCCGCACGCCGGCTGGCGATCGTTGTGGGAGCTTGAACCTGCGTCGGAGCTGGAACGCGACATCGCCCTGCAGAAGCACGGTGCGGCGGTAGAGGCGAAAATCTTCGAGCGGCTGTGGGGCCGCGATGCCGAGCGCGCCGAGCCGGAGCACGGCGAAAGCGAGCCGGATATGGACTTGGACAGATGAGCACCACATGAAATACGGTTATGCGCCGGTATCGACGGACGGCCAAAGCGTAGCGGCGCAGTTAGAGGAGCTTTGACGCTACGCGAATGAAGAATGTTGCTCTGTGAGGAAGTCATGGCTACTCCCCCCTGTTACGTGCGAGATCATCCTCGAAGATAGCGATGGTGCCGAGAAGGTCGATTTCGTCGTTGTCGTAAACGTCGATGATGAGCCCTTCTTCTGTGCGAAGGATGCTGATGTCGAAAACATCGTCCACTTGAACGTAAACCCGGTCTTCGTCGAGGTCTTCGGAAACTGTGTATTCGAACTTGGCCATTGTCTTATTCCTTGAAAATGAGGGATGAAAGAGAAGGGGCGGCATTGCTGCCGCCCCGGTGAGGGTTACCGTCTGTCTTTCTGGGGCATCGGCTTACGGAAGGTGAGGGTATAACCCTTCTCCGCACCGGATTTCACCAGCTTGTAGGAGCCAGGTGCAAGGCTGGGCTCTTCCGGACTGAAGGAAACATAGTGGCCGCGGTCATCTTCGTGGTCCCATGCGACGCCGATGTCCTTGCCGTTTGCGAGCGCGGTGTAGTCCGGGTGGCTGTCCTTCTCCTTGTCGTTGTTGCGCTCGAAGGTGAGGCTTGCCTTGATGGCGAGTGTATCGAGCTTGCCGGTGAAGCCGGTTTCGGTTGCGGTGAAGCTGCCGATGATGAGTGCTGATTTCTTCATAGTCTTTCTCCTTTTCGTTGTGTGAAGCCGCCCAATGCAGCTTCTTAACGGCGCACGTCTGGCGCGCGGACAAGCGACCAAGTCATAGGATTTTGTTTCGCGAGGAATGCCGAAGGCAGGGGAAAATCCGTTCATTGACTTGGGAGAGACGCGCGCATAGTCGCCGGCATACAAAGAAGCGGGCATAGGAATACGGCGGGAACAGGGAAAGGAGAGCGTGAAGGGAGGAGCGCTCGAATCGGCTCACACAATGCCGAAGACACGGCGGGGGGAATAGATGAACCTGTGGTGGCATCGCACCGAGAGCCAAGAACCGGAACGGCAGAAACCCGATTAGACCGTCATCTCGGCCCGGCCCTCGCCCTGAATGCGGGCGACGAAGCCCGCCGGGACGGTTTTGTCCTCGGGCTCCCGGTCCTCGGCCACAACCTGCGCCTCGTGCTTGTCGAGGTCGAGGGCGGCGTTAAGCTGCGACTGCTTCGCCAGGAGTTCCTTGAGACGGACCTCGTGCTCGAAGGGGCGGCCAAGCTGCGCCTTGTAGTCGGCCAGGGCTTTCTCCTGCCGCTCGATGTCGCGCTGCTCGTCCTCGGCTTTACGATCAAGACCGCGCAGCACGTGCTCGATGCTTGAGATCGTCCCCAGCGGGCTGTCGGGATTGAGATTGGCCTTATAGGTTTCCTTGCCCCGGATGAACAATTCCGGCTCGCGGTCGTTGAACTGGCTCCCTCGGCTCAGGATTTCGAAGCCTTTGAAGCGGGCGCGCACCTGCGGCCTCTGGTCATCGCGCCAGGACATGACGACATGATTGAGTGCATTCCCCGCTTCCTCGCGCGCGCCCTTGCCAGCAAAAACATGGTTGCCGACTTTCATGGTGAAGTCTTCATCGGCATGGGAATCGCGCGTGAGCATATCGGCGGTGACGGCGGCGTGGTATTTGTGGGCCCGGTTGATATGGTCAGGAATGCTCGCTACCTGCCGGCGGATAGCGTACTGCTGGTTAATGTGGGAGGAGCGCAACTGGTCGAGCTTGCGGATCTCCGTATCGACCTTGACCTTTTCCATCACCGCCGGGTTGCCGGACGCGATGGCCTTGATTTCCGCGAAGGTGAGCGCGCCGCCTTCCAGATCCTCGGCTTGGCGTACGGTGACGCTGCCGTTCATGACCTGGTT
>Ga0206991_10110_pt1 | contig 23385 bp, 22 predicted proteins | sample Alteio_BWMinCont_9_FD_153286 | JGI IMG/M metagenome (GOLD analysis project Ga0206991, IMG submission 153286) | Enriched cells from forest soil in Barre Woods Harvard Forest LTER site, Petersham, Massachusetts, United States -... | ecosystem: Environmental > Terrestrial > Soil > Temperate forest >...
CGTGGTCGTAACCACTGAACTTAGGATGCCCTGCGGTGAAGCGATAATCTCGGACCAACCTCAGACCCCTTAGACGCGTCACCGCTCCGACCATGTATTCAATGCCCCAGCCTAATTTGTTGGTGCGCGGATCCACTCGCGGTGCATTGCGGATCACTTCAGCAGAGATGGCCCAGAAGCAGCAGTCCGTGGCGGGAACTTCGTAAACACCATTATCTAATTTCGCTAACGCGTTGCGATGGTAGACGTGGGCATTGAAATTCACGTTTGGAGCGTACACCCCGACGCCAAAATCTCGGATGTAATGCACCGCTTCAGATAGCATCAGGGCAACTTTCTCCGGCCAAATATCGGCCTGAATGTGGACAAAAACGTCAGCGTCAAAACGATCGAGAGCAGCGTTCCACTGAGCGGTAAAATACGCGTCGTCGCCGATGTGTTGCCAATGCGGACGCCGGAGTCTGAGGCTATCGTCGGAGTTGATTACCGTGGTTTCACAATGCGGCCTGAACAATTTTTCTAAGGTCGCGGCGTGCTGTTTTTTGCCTGGCCAATTAAAAATAAACGCCTGGACCCGCATATTCCCCCTCAGGAATTTTCTGGGAGCGATAATACCAAGTGTTAGCGCTCAGCAATACCACATTTTCCTGCAAGGAAGGTGTTTGAAATCCTGTAGCCTGCCAACCATTGCTTTGACGGATGGGGCAGATTTAAGCGTCATTCGGACAAGGGAGGTTTTTCCTTATTTTCTCTGACGCCCTGATCGCCGAACGGCCATAACCCAGTGGCCCTAAGGAATTCAAACTGGTGTTGCGCGCGCAACATTGCGTCGGTTTTGTTTGCGGGCCAGGGTTTGGCGAATCGTTCTGGACGGTCCGCAATCCAAAAAGCGGTCATGGCCATGAGCGTAGCATCCTGCGCCAGTACATCCGGTTTTACCTCTTCCAGGGCATCGGCCGCGGAATGATGGGTGTATTTATATTCGGGGGAATCCTGATTCATATTGATCCCCGGCAAGCCGGCCATGATAAAGGGCCCGGTATCCGTTCCGAACTCAACTTTGTCGGTTACCCTGATGCTACGAATGTTGGCCAGCGAATCGACAAAGTTTTGAAAATCGCCGACGAGATCGTCGCGTCCGCCTAGCTGAAATTCCTTGATCGGGCCTTGACCCTCATCGAGCACCAGATCGCCCAAATGGTTAGCCATCTCCGATTGATGCTGTTTTACGTAGGCGTACGAGCCCAGCAAGCCTTGCTCTTCACCGTTAAACAGCACGAAACGGATGGTGCGCCGCGGGCGCTGGCCAGATCTCAGAATGGCCTCGGCAGCGGCGAGGACGCTGACGGAGCCCATGCCATTATCGGTTGCCCCTTCCGACAAATCCCACGAATCCAGGTGCGCGCCGACGACTAGAATTTCCTCCGGGTGCTCACGGCCGCGAATTTCTCCGACAACATTTGCGCTTTCCACCGGGCCGTCGCTGAATGTGTTGTAGACGTTTAGATGCACGTGAACTTTTTTGCCGCCGTCCAAAAGACGTTCCAACTGATTTTGATCTTCGGTGGTAAGCGAGACGACTGGTATGTTGAAATCCGCTGAAAACCCAAGAATGCCAGTGTGGGTGAGATTCATGCCCTCGCTTTTGAATCCACCTTGACCGCCAAAGATCGCAACTGCTCCATTTTTGCTGACCAGCTTCACGAAATCACTGAACTGCGTAAAAATTAACATTCCATCTTGATCTTTTTTTGGTTCACCCTGAACAACCATCAAGATGATCTTCCCCGTGAATTTGGCGGGATTTTTCGACTCTTCATCCAGATTGAAAACGTTGGCGGCAACCAGTTCGCCTTCGGCCCCGGCCACCGGAGTTGATCCCGTCCAGCCCATGGCGTCGACGTTCAGCCGACGATGGATGGGAGCCGTCAATTCGGCCTGTGCGCTGCCCCGCGTCCATCCTTTCCAGATCTGGAATTTTTCAGCATGAACATTTTCCAGACCGATGGAACGCATTTTGGCGAGACTCCAATCGACCGCTTTTTGAGACTCCGGCGACCCGGTGACCCGAGCACCAACGTCATCGCTCAGTTGCGTGAGGTATTCGAATGCGTGGGATTCAACCAGGCCTTCGCCGGCAATTTTGACAAGAGCGGCTCTAGTCGCTTCTTCGTTCTCCTTGGCGACAACGCTCGCAGCAGATAGGCTAAGAAGTGCACACAGAACTGCGAGAATCTGAAAAACACGAGGCATCAATTTCTCTCCTGATATCCAGTGTATAGCACGGACCTGTGCCATGCACTTGAGACGGACCTGCCGCCCAAAGGGTTTTCGACAGCTGATAAATTTCGTTGCGGCCGCAGAAATTCCGACACTACCGGCGAAGCTTCTACTTTGCGTCTTTTCTCCAGAGCACCTAAACTGCGAAGTGTGTTTGTGAATCCTCCATTTATTTCGATGAAACTGGGATTCGCTGCGGCCGCGTTTCTTGCACTAGCGGCCACCTTGCCCATTTTATCTGCGCGGCAGCAAGCGGACTCGTCCAGCAAAACCCCGACCGCTTCCGATCAAAACCCCCGTCAAGACACCCGTCAAAACGACGATCAGAAGCCTGCGAGTATGGCCGCGCAAACACCTGCGCAAATCGAGTTACTCGAAACGCACATCCGCTTTGAGTCCGATAGCGCAAGCCGCAAGGAAGTGCACGCGCGGGTGCGCATCAATACCGAGCTAGGGACGCGACAATTCGCGCGCCTGAATTTTGACTACAATCGCGCATTCGAAACGGTGGAAATTCCCCTGGCGCGCATCACCCATGCCAGTGGTGGCACTGCTGATATTTTGCCAAGTGCGGTGACCGATCAACCGAATCCCGCCATAGTGGAGGCCAGCGGTTACCAGGATATTCGACGCAAAACGGTTCGAATTCTCGGATTGCAGCCCACGGACATGCTGGAATATCGCGTGGTGACGACGACGACGCGCGCTCCGTTGGCCCCGGATTTTTATTTGTTCCACACTTTTGCGAAGGACGCGATCGTTACACGGGAACAATTCGAACTGGACCTGCCGTTGTCGCGCGCGGTGCAACTGCGAGTAAATCCGGCCACCGCCGGCAGTTACGAAGGAAAAACCGGCGAGGGGACGGAATCCCGCATGGTTCGCCGATGGGAATATCGCTGGAGTTCCTCGCAAGAGAAAGCCAAAATCTCGCAAGATGTTTCTGCGGAACCGGATGTGGCCCTCACGACGTTTACTTCCTGGAAGCAGCTTTCGACACGGCTGGCGGAGAAATTCGAGGCGACAGAAAATGTTGCGCCGGAAGTGATCGCGAAATCGAACCAATTGACCAAATCAACCGAAAAACCTGAAGAAAAAATTGAAGCCATTTATGATTTTGTGTCGCAAAAAATTACCACCGTAGAGCTACCGCTGGAATCAAATGGCTTTCGCCCACGTGCGCCAGTGGAGATTTTGTCATCCGGTTACGCAACTGCTCAAGATAAAATGGTTCTATTCTCGGCGCTTACACGTGCGGCAAAGATGCCGGCAATCGTGGCTCTCGCAGGCGCACCGGACGAGGCCGAACAAATGCTTCCGCGCCCTTCCATGTTCACTCACGCGCTGGTGTGGACGGGAAAAGATGGGCCGGGCTTTTGGCTGGATCCCAGCGTGGAAGTGGCACCATTTCGCATGATCGGCGCCAATTTGCGTGGCAAGCCCGCTTTTTTGCTTTTGCCCGATACAAAAGAAAACGCTTCGTTGTCGCCATGGCTCACAGTGCCTGTCGATTTACCGTTCGCGGCCTCGCAACAAGTGAAGGTGGACGCGGTTCTAGCCGCGGACGGCAAGTTGAGCGCCAAAGTGCATTACTCGCTGCGGGGCGACAATGAATTGTTGTTGCGCGTGGCCTTCCATCAAACGGCAAACGAGAAATGGCGGGAACTGGCTCAACTCCTCTCTATCTCCGATGGATTTCGAGGGCAAGTGACGAACGCGACTGCATCGGATCCCTCAAATACGCGGCAGCCTTTCTCAGTGGATTATGAAATTGTTATGCCGAAGTTTGTGGATTGGTCCAAAAAACCGGTGCGCATCCCCGCGTTGCTTCCTCAACTAGGCTTGCCCGATGCGTCCACCAATGCTGTCGCGGGCGCAGCGGCCTCACCGATTGATCTAGGTACGCCCCTCGACGTGGATACCCACGCCACGCTGCAGTTGCCCCCCGGAACCAGAGCTCACGCGCCTACCGGAACGTCTGTAGAACGCGACTACGCGACCTTTGCGTCGAAATACACAATACCAATACAGGGGCCGAATTCTGCCGGCGCTATGACGCTGACCGCGTCGCGGCACGTTCATTTTTTGATGAGGGAAGTCCCGGCTTCACGCGTTATGGATTACAAGGCCTTCGTGCACGCAGTGCAAAACGATGAAGCGCAGGATTTCACGTTGGAACAGGCGACGCCCGCCGATGATCATGCCAAGCCCGCGGTGAAAAAAACTTCCGGACCGACGAAACCTTGATTCTAGTGCTGGCACCCGATTGACAAATTGGAGTGCAGGTTTCATTTCCAAGGCGTCAATCGGGAGGTTGGCATTCCCCGGGGGGAGAGCCATCACACGCGGCTTGCGGTCCTTATACAAAGTGAATTTATTTCACCTGCAAAATCTCTTTCTCTTTGGTGGCCGATAAATCTTCCATTTTCTTGGTTTCCGCGTGCGAAATTTTTTCGAGTTCGTCGAGGCCACGCTTCTTTTCGTCTTCGCTGATTTTCTTGTCTTTTTCCAATTTTTCGACTGCTTCTTTCAAGTCGCGGCGCACGTTCCGCAGAGCGGTGCGGTGATTCTCCAGGATCTTATGTAGTTGTTTCACGAGATCCTTGCGGCGCTCTTCGGTGAGCGCAGGGATCGGAACGCGCACGACCTTGCCGTCATTGGTGGGATTAAGCCCCAGGTCGGAGGTGCGGATGGCTTTGTCGATCAAAGGCACAACACTAGGATCCCATGGAGCGATGACAATCATGCTGGGCTCCGGCACCGTGAGCGCCCCGAGCTGATTTACAGGCATGGGCGAGCCGTGATAATCGACGCGGATGCTGTCCAGCAGGGACGCATTGGCGCGGCCAGTGCGCAACGTGCCTAACTCTTTGCGAAAATCCTCGACCGCTTTTTCCATGCGAGTCTTCGCCGCGGCTAGAGCTTCTTTTGTGTTGGCCATCACGCTCATATACACCTCTTAAGAAATGCAAAGGTGAATCGATGTTGTTTGTTTTCTGATTCTCGCCGCCGTTTACATCCGCCGCGTCAGAATCCGCGTTGTTTAAGGCAGATTCTACGCGGGTATCACCGTTGAACCAACGCGCTCCCCTAATAGCACGCGCTGAATGTTTCCGTGGCGATTCATATTAAACACCACGATAGGCATGCCATTGTCCATGCACAGAGAAATCGCCGTGGCGTCCATTACTTTTAAACTCTTGTGTAGCACGTCGCGATAAGTCACTTCGGAGTACAGCTTCGCTTCCTTCACTAATTCTGGATCGGCGTCGTAGATACCGTCCACACGCGTGGCTTTTAGAATTACATCGGCCTTAATTTCCATGGCTCGAAGTGCGGCAGCCGTGTCTGTGGAGAAGTACGGATTGCCAATGCCAGCCGCGAAAATTACCGTGCGGCCTTTTTCAAGGTGGCGAATCGCACGTCGGCGAATGAAAGGCTCGGAAACCTGGTGCATCTCGATGGCGCTTTGTACCCGCGTATGCACGCCTTCTTTTTCCAGCGCGTCCTGTAAGGCCAGCGCATTTATGACCGTAGCCAGCATGCCCATAAAATCGCCGGTGGCGCGATCGATTTCGAAGCCTTTTTGTCGCGCGCCGCGAAAAATATTTCCGCCGCCGACCATGATGGCCGTTTCCACGCCCAAAGCGTGCACATCCTTTAATTCTCGCGCTATAGCCTGGATAGTTTCGCCGTGAATTCCAAAGCCCTGCGGCCCCTGGAACGATTCTCCAGAAAGCTTCAACAAAATACGTTTGTAGATGGGTTGACGATGATTAGCCCGAGCCGAGGACACACGCTTTGCGGTCGATGGTAAGCGAGTGTTAGTTTTGGGTTTCACGATCTTTGCTGACATGAATCTCCGTAAGTGCGCAGAAAGCTTCGAAATTGTAACAAACTATCTTAGCCGCCGCACGACACGGGCATCAAAAAAAGCGCCCCGAATCTTGGTCGGGGCGTTTTTTAGTACTTTTTGCCTGCAGAGAGAGTTATACGGAAACCGGCGATGCGCCATTGTCCGAACCCGAAGACGCGCCGACGCTCACTTCGCCGACTTTAAAACGCACGAAGCGGCGGACGCCCATGTTCTCGCCGAGTTTAACGATGGCTTGGCTGATCATCTCGCCGATGGTGACGCTTTCGTCCTTGATATAGTGCTGTTCGTAGAGGCAGTTCTCTTCGTAAAACTTTTCCATTTTGCCATTCACGATTTTTTCGATTACCGCATCGGGCTTCCCGGTTGCGCGCGCTTGAGCGTTGTAGATTTCGCGCTCTTTATCCAGCATCGCGGGCGTAACTTCTTCTCGCCGTACGTAACGCGGATCGAGAGCCGCGATGTGCATGGCGATGTCATGGCAAAGCTGTTGAAAAATGGGGGTGCGAGCGACGAAATCAGACTCGCAATTGATTTCCACGAGCACCCCAATCTTGCCGCCCGCGTGGATGTAACTGCCCACCAAACCTTCGCTAGCTTCACGCTGCGCTTTTTTTGCGGCGGCCGCTTGGCCTTTTTTGCGCAAGACGCTGATGGCTTTTTCGATGTCGCCTCCGGCCTCGATTAAGGCCGCGCGGCAATCGGCAAAACCCGCATTGGTACGCTCGCGCAACTCTTTCACCAGTTGGGCTGGAATATTGTTGCTGTTCGGTGTTGGCTGTGTGCTCATTCGTGCTCTCTTCTCATTGTGATTCGATGACCTGGCTGGTGATACAGGTATCTCCTCGGCCAGTTTGCACCGGCCTCGGAATTACCTCCATGCTTCGCCGGGGCTATCCGTCAGCGATGTGCTTCTGCGGCGTCGGGGGGAACGGTCGCTTCGGCAGTTTCCGCAGGCTCCAAGGGAGCATCGATGGGCGTCTCAACCACGCCTTCCACGAAGTCGCCTTCCTGCTTTTCGTACTGCTCGTAGGCGCTGGTGTCCACATATTCGACGCCATCAACGAGGGCCTGGTCCGCGGTAGCTTTCTGCTCCGCGACTTGCGACTGCTGGTAGGCGTTGTGGCCTTCCAGCACGGATTCGGAGATCTTCGAAGTAAACAGCCGGATGGCGCGCAAAGCGTCGTCATTGCCAGGAATAATCCAGTCGACCACGTCGGGGTCGCAATTGGTGTCTACTACCGCAACGACCGGCACACCCATGCGCCGCGCTTCCTTGACCGCGATTTCTTCGGCGTTGGAATCGATTACAAACATGGCATCAGGAAGTTGCGCCATATTCTCGATACCTTCGAGATTCTGAAAAAGGTGCTTCATTTCGCGTTCCAGGCGCGCTTTTTCTTTCTTCGAGAGCTCATTCATGCGGCCATCTTCGGTCATGGCCTTCAGCAGTTTCAGACGCTTGATGGATTTCTGCAACGTAGACCAGTTGGTCAGCGTGCCACCCAGCCAGCGGTGGTTCACGAAAAATGCGCTGCAGCGCTTCGCTTCTTCGGCGATTGCTTCCTGGGCCTGCCGCTTGGTGCCCACAAAAAGAACGTTCCTGCCTTGCGCGGAAAGTTCACCAACGAAGCGGCTAGCTTCGCGGAACATTTTCAGCGTCTTTTGAAGATCAATAATGTGAATGCCGTTGCGTTCTCCGAAAATGTACTCCTTCATTTTCGGATTCCAGCGTCGTGTCTGGTGGCCGAAGTGAACTCCAGCCTCCAGCAACTCTTTCATGGTAATTTCTACTGCCAAGTTTCCTCCTTTAAGGATTGCTGTTTGCGCTCGCGAGCGAAAATGCTCTCGCGAAAGAACAGCCTTTTTGCCGGCTCCTTGCCGGCCGTGATCTCGGCGGCCCGCTTGCGCGAACCGCCGGAGCTCGAAGCTGAGTACCTCTACATTGCCAACCCAGCAAAACTCAAAAACAACTCGCTTAGCGCTTGGTGAACTGGAAGCGCTTGCGTGCGCCCTTCTGGCCGTATTTCTTGCGTTCCTTCATGCGCGAATCGCGAGTCAGAAATCCATTCTTGCGCAGCGCCGGGCGCAATTCCGGATTGAACACCGAAATGGCGCGAGCGAGACCCATGCGGACCGCTCCAGCCTGCCCACCAACTCCGCCACCCTTGGCGGTGATGACTACGTCCACCTGGTCGTGCAGGTTCGTAAACTTCAGCGGCTCCGTGGCATCATGCTTCCACGCTACGTTCGGAAAATATTCTTCCGCCGTTCTGCCATTTACCTTGAACTTGCCGGAACCTGCGCGCAGAAAAACTCGTGCAACAGATTCCTTACGGCGACCTGTACCCAGAATCCAAGTTTGCTTCCCCAAGAGGGGCGAACCAGTAGAACTCAACGTTCCTCCTAAACTCCAAAACAAAAACTCGCGCGAACATCGATGAAAGCGATTTCGCAGACACTTAGTGCCTAAGTCTCAAAATCACGATGGAAAACCCTGGAGACTGGAATACTGCAGGTTGTTACACCCACCAGAACAACAATCCCCGAACCCTTACAGTTTCAACAACTAACTGGCCATCGCCTGCGGCTTTTGCCCCGCGTGACGTGCTAAACCAGCGGCATCGCGGTATACGCGCAATTTCTTGGCGCGTCGCGCACGCAGTTTATTTTTCGGCAACATACCCAGTACCGCTTCGCGCACCATCCAATCGGCTTTCGCCACGCGCAAACGCTTGGCTGGAACTTCCTTTAGTCCACCAGGATAACCGCTGTGCGAGTAATAAACCTTTTGTTCGACCTTGTTTCCGGTCATGCGGATTTTGTCCGCGTTAATGACCACCACATGATCGCCGGAATCCAGATAGGGAGTAAAACTCGGGTTATCCTTGCCGATCAAAACGCGAGCTACTTTGGTGGCCAGCCGCCCCAAAACCATATCCGTTGCATCAATCACAAACCAGTTAGCGCCTACTTTGAGGGCTTCGGCTTCTTCGCCCTTGGCTACATACGTCCTCATCGAAACGGTCACACCTTTCCCTGTAGAGACAAATATAAATCTTAGAGTACCCACGGGGTATTGTCAAAGGAATGTATAGGACATATATGGATTCATCGACTTACGCGTTCGTCACGCTCAACACATTGCCGTCGGGATCATTGAACCACGCTACGCGCAACGCCGAATTTGGCAGAGAGAAGATACCCAGTTCGTCCTGATTAAAGCCTTTATAGGTGTTGAAGGTCACGTTCTTTTCACGCAGCGCTTTTACTGCCGCGGCCACGTCCGGAACGCTGAACCCCAGCACGGTGTGTTCGTGCGGCGTGAAGTCGGGAACAGTAGAAACACGTAAATCAATTCCCCCAACATCAAAAACAACGGCGTAATCGTCCTCCAATTTCATTCTAAGCCCCAGCATATCGCGATAAAATATTGCCGCGCGAGCGCGGTCTCTCGTGCAAATGATCGCGACAGGTTTTGCAACCTCCAGAATTCCCATGAGTCACTTCCTTTCTTTTTAGGCAGCTTTTCTGGTACAAGCAGGATGCTGAAGCAGAATGTGGCGCACCGTTTCATGGCCCTTCCGCGGGCGAGCGCGCCAGTATAACGCCTCACTCAGGTAAGCAATGTTCGTCGTTTGCGTCGCGCAAAGAAAGAGAAGGAGAAAAAACGTGGAAGTCGTGGCCGGAGTAGACCTGGGCGGAACCGCCGTTAACTACACGCTCGTAAATCGTGAAGAAAAATTTTTGATTGATGGATTGTGCGAGCACCCTTCGCTGGCGAAGCAGGGGCCAGAAGTGTGCCTTAAGCAGATTGAAGATGGCTTGCAAATTGCCGCGGACCGGGCCGGGGTACAGATGTCGGAGATTGTGGCGGTGGGACTGGATACGCCGGGCCCAGCGAGTGCCGCGGGGAAACTTAGCGCTAAAGGCTCTACGAATTTTGTGCATGCCAATTGGGCGGAATACGACATTCGCGAAGGATTGGCGCAGCGGCTCGGAAAACCGGTCAGTTATTTAAATGACGGAAATGCCGGCGCGCTGTGGGGCCACTTTAATATTTTTGGCGCGACAGGAAAAGAAACATCCGTCACGGTGGTGATCGGAACGGGCCTCGGCGGCGGGGTGATTCTGGATGGCAACGTCATTAAGGGTCGAAAAGGATTCGGCGGCGAGTTGGGCCACGTGTTGATTCCCTACCAAAGCATTGCCGGAATCTCCGGAATGAAACCCAGGTGTAATTGTGGACGCGTCGGTTGCCTGGAGTCGGTATGTTCGCTGACCGCCATCGAAAGAGATTTTCTGCCATTTTTCCTGCCGAAATATCCGGGACATGAGCTGGGAAAATCAGAGAATCTAAATCGGGCAGCCAAGATGGTCCGCGGCCTGGCCGATAAAGGCGATCCGATGTGCCGGGAGATTTTCCGTATGCAGGCACACGCGCTAGGACTTTTCTTCGATGAAATGGTCAATACCTTTGACCCGGACGCCTTGATTGTTGGCGGGGGCGCGATCGAAACGACTCCCGAGTTTCAGAGCTGGTTTATCGAAGAGATTCACGCGGCCATGCCTACCCAACGGGAAGAGCAGGCAGACATTCCGATTTTTATTATGCCCAACGGTGACACGGCCGGCGCACGAGGCGCGGCCATCGAAGCGCTCAAACTTGCGCGTTCGGGCGGACTTGCGTAAAACGCGGCACCACTGCGGGCCGTCATTCCATTCAATTATTTCGAGCTATGGTTTCGGGCCGAGCGTGGGCACGAATTGCGGCGGTTTTCTTAGTTTGCTGGCTTGTTCGTAGGCATACGCGATCCGAATGAGGACCGGCTCGCTCCACGCGCGTCCGAAAAATGATACGCCTACAGGCAAGCCGAATACCTCCCCTGCTGGAACATTAATGTTCGGATAGCCGGCAACCGCGGCAAAACTGGAGCTTCCACCACCGAAGTGGTCACCGGCCACCAGGTCGGTCAGCCACGCGGGTCCACCGGTGGGGGCCACCAGGGCGTCCAATTTATGCTTATCCATTACTGCGTCGATTCCCTCGGTGCGGGCCAGCTGGTGATTTTTATTTAACGCATCGAGATATTCCTGGCTGGTCAGCGGACCCTTTAACTGAGATTTCAGGAAGAGCTCCTGCCCGAAATAACGCATCTCCTGTTCGCGATGATTTTCGTTGAATTCGATGATTTCTTGCAGCGTGTGTACCGGCGCGCGCGGGCCGAGCCGGGCCAGATAAGCATTCAGGTCGGCTTTCAATTCGTACATGAATACCATCGTTTCGGAATCGTCAAACTTTCCACGCGTTTCAATGTTCGCGGGATCAACGAGTACGGCGCCCTGCGCCTTCAACACCTCGAGCACGGTCCCCATGAGTGCATCGACTGCGGCGTTGAAACCAAACGTTCCGCGGACGATACCGATGCGCGCGCCGCGCAAGCCGTCGGCAACCAAAAATTGTGTGTAGTCCGCATAGGATTTTCCGCGGCTTTCGGAGGTGGCACTGTCTTCGTCGTCTACGCCCGTGAGTGCCCCAAGCAAAATAGTCGCGTCACGTACGGTGCGGCAAAGCGGCCCGGGAGTGTCCTGGCTGTGTGAAATAGGAATGATTCCGGTCCTGCTCCACAGACCCACAGTCGGCTTTAAGCCGACGACGCCATTGGCCGAGGCCGGACACACGATCGAGCCGTCCGTTTCCGTTCCGATGGCGATTGCGCACAGGTTTGCAGAAACACCCGCCCCCGAGCCGGAGCTCGAGCCGCAGGGATTGCGGTCCAGCACATAAGGATTTTTTGTTTGTCCGCCGCGGCCGCTCCAGCCGCTGGTGGATTGATTCGAACGGATGTTGGCCCACTCGCTGAGGTTGGTCTTGCCCAGAATGACCGCGCCAGCTTCACGCAGCTTCTGCGCAACCGTGGAATCCTTCGGCGGCTTGGAGCCCACCATTACCAGTGAACCAGCAGTGGTCATCATGCGATCGGAAGTATCGATGTTGTCTTTGATCAGAACCGGGATGCCGTGCAGCGGTCCGCGAAGATGCTTCTGTTTGCGTTCCTTGTCGAGTTCCTTGGCAATGCTAAGCGCGTCAGGATTCACTTCAATGACGCTGTTGATGGCCGGGCCATGTTTATCGATGGCTTCGATGCGCGCAAGATATTTTTCGGTGATGGAGTGCGCGGTGAAGCGGCCGGAGGTCATGCCTTCTTGCAGTTCACCCACCGTAATTTCGTCAAGTTCGAATGATCCAGTCGAGCTCTTGGTTTGAAGCGCCGCCGAAATATTCGGAGAAGCACCAAGTGAAAGACGCGGAGTCAGCATCGCCGCCGAGGCTCCAGCGAGGAGGCTCGCCTGAATTAATTTTCTGCGCGCGGGAAGCTCGGGACCAGCCAGGTCGTGATCTTCGCGTTCATTCGGCTGCCACGCCTCGTGCAACTGCGATTCACCGTCTACCTCCGATTCATCCTTCATTTGTGACCTCGTGAAAGTAATTGGGCGGAGACATGTTACGTCAAGTTCGCGCTCCGCGCAGCCATCGGAAACGCACCGCCCTGTGACCGCGGTATCGCTACGGCTCTGAGCCCCAGTCTCAAAATATCTCTCCGCCACGAGCTTCAAATGCGGAAATTCTGGTGTCGAAAGTTTCTATATCGAACAGAGCACGCTTGCGAATCGATTTTTTGACACTCTCCAGCCTTCGATAAACTGGCTCCAAGCCTAATTCTTGGGGTATGCCATGAAAAAACACGAAGACAACAACCAAAGATTGCCGGAATTTAATGTCACCGCATGGGATCGCTCCAGGCAACGCCTGCACGCCGGAGCCATTCTGTTCGCAGCTTGTGCGATTGCCGCCGGAGCGCCAGTCTGGGCGCAGGACGTAGCGGAAGTGGCGCGCCAGGTTCAAGCCCGTAAGCAGCACCAAACCAAGCATAAGAAGCATGTGTACACCGAGGAAGATCTCAAGCGCGCGCGAATCCTCACGCGCGAGGATCAGGAGCTGCTGGCCGCGAAGAAACGGGACACAGTAGTACCCGGAGCCGAAGTCCCCACGACTTTAGAGGCCCAAGCATTGGAACATCTTCCCCTTGGCGACGTGGCTCGCATGTACCGCGCCATGAAAGAGTTGAATCATTCGCAAATGGGAGAACTTGCGGAATATCATCTGCCTGTTGCAAATGCGGAACTGGCATCTCTGCGTCCGGAATTCGTCGCGCCGAAGCCGAACGCGGTAGGGCCAACGCCCGATAGCATGCCCACGGCGCCCGTGTTCCCAAACGCGGAGCTGAACACTCTGAAGTTGAACACCCTATTGGTACCGGCAAAACCAAACGTGCCGGCACCAGTGTTTAACCGCACGGACGCCGCTCCGATATTTTCCACTTCGGGAGCGTTTGCGGCGAAGGCGAAGTTTGCTGTTTCAAAACCGAACATGCTTGTACCCGCAGTGCATGAGGCACCAATTGCTCCGGTTTTTGCAAACGAGGGATCGATTCCAACGCCGGAACTTGCGTTTGCTGGGTTCCGACCGACTACACAACCGGCACCGACCGCTCCAGCGTCTTCGAATGCCGCAGGGCCCCGCAGCATCATCGTGAAGTATGGCGATTCGTTGTGGAAGCTGGCGCAAATAAATTTGGGCGACGGCCACCGCTGGCATGAACTGTCAGCCATTAACCCTGGGATCGTCAATCCACAACACATCGTGCCGGGAACGCCCATCATCATCGCCGGCGCTACCCCGGTTGCCCCGACGGCACCTTCGGATTCCACAGTGACGGTGCGCAAAGGCGACAGTTTGTGGAAAATTGCGCAGAAAAAGCTAGGTTTCGGCCGACTATGGGGCTGCGTTGCAAAGGCAAACCCGGTGATTCGCGATGCAAACCGCATCTATACGGGGCAGGTTCTGGCGGTGCCTGACACCTGCGACATTTCGTCGTCAAAATAGCTCATAATTGAGCATTCTTAAGTTCGGCATGCTCCTCCGTTTCGAGCCGTCGCAGCTCGAAATTTGCGCGGTTTAATCAGTTACAATGAGCGTGCGGCTTTCGCCGCGAGGATCCCTTGATTCATCGCCACATCTTCCACAATGAAAGCCTGTTACCTGCCGAGAAGGCTCGGCTTTCCGTGGGCCAAGCTGGGCTCATCTGCGGGTGGGGCATCTTTACAACTCTGCGTATTGCACGTGGCGAGGCCTTCGCCTACGAACGGCACTGGCGACGGCTGGATAAACACGCCGCAATTATTAAACTGCCGATGCCCTACGCGCCCGCCAAAGTGCGCATGCATCTTCACGAAGTTATCCGCGCCAACAAGGTTACCGAGGGCTGCGCCAGAATTTATCTTGTTTATAACAACGTGGGATTCTGGCAAAGCGACGAACCGCGTCCTCAAGTCGATCTCCTCATTTGTTCGGCTGGGCTTCCACAGTATGCCGACAGCGCCCGTCTAGGGCTGCGTGCCCACGGCCGTCACGCGGCTTCGGCCCTTTCTGGCGTCAAGAGCATTTCCTGGCTGAATAATGTCTGGGCGGTGGCGGAAGCTGCAAAGGAAGGCTTTGACGAGGTTGTGATGCTGAACGAACGCGGCGAAGTGTCGGAATGTACCTCCGCCAATATTTTCGCGGTGAAAAATGGCAAGGTGCTGACACCTCCACTAAATTCAGGCTGCCTTGAGGGTGTGACACGCGGAATTTTGATGGAAATCGCTCCTGAAGCCGGCGTATCCGTTGCGGAGCATTCTTTGCGTCCTGAAGATTTATATTCCGCGGACGAAATTTTCATTTCTTCTACGAACCGCAATGTCATAGGAGTGGGTGAGATCGCCGGTCACAAAATCTCCGCTTCCCCGGGCCGGGTCACCACACGGCTTAATGAACTCTTCGACGCGTATATCGACGACTATGTGACTCGCCGCGTGTCTACCAGCGCGCGTTAGCTTCTTTTTCCAACTAAAACCGGCCTACCGGGAACTTTTCAGCGTCTCTCCACGTTTCTGAGAGAGATAAGGTCTGCCGGTACCAACCTTTTCGCGGGTTATTCGTCTCAAAGATCGTCCCACAGCTGCTTAAACAGCCGCCTACACGAGCGACCGACTGGGAGGAGAAATCCAACATGCTGGAGTCTCTGAGTTCGGATCTGCGCTTCGGAGCTCGCTCGTTGTGGAAAAGCCGATGGTTCTCCGCCATCGCGATCATCACCCTGGCGCTAGGTGTGGGCGCTTCCACAGCAATTTTCAGTGTGATAGACAATATCCTGCTGGAGCCGTTTCCCTATCCAGCGGCTCAGCGCTTGATGTCCCTGGAGATTCATAATACCGACGAAAGCAATCCTGGCGGGCGCGGCGCCTTTACCGACGCCGAATTCCTCGATTATTCGACGCAAAACCACGTGTTCGACAGCACTATTGCGATGGCCCAGGAGGATGTGCTGTACACCTCCGGTGAGGGTACCGAAAACTTTCAAGGCGAACTCATCACTCCCAATACGTTCGAATTCCTGGGCGTTCGGTCTTTGCTGGGGCGCGCCGCGCAGCCCGCAGATTACCAGCCTGGGGCGTCACCTATCTTCATATTGCGGTACAAGACCTGGGTAAGCCGTTTCAGCTCCGATCCGTCCATCCTTAACAAAACTTTTACGCTGAACGGGATGTCGCGCACACTCGTGGGAATCATGCCACCTCGCTTTGCCTGGGGCGACGCGGACATGTGGATTCCCCAGACTCCGGTGCGAGGCGAAACCTTCAACGGGTTCCCCCGGTTTTGGTTTATGTTGGGACGCTTGAAGTCCGGGGTCACCAAGGACCAGGGCGCCGCCGACTTCGCTGTACTTGCCAAGCAGCAAGCCAATTTACATTCCTCCGACTATCCCAAACATTTTTCTGTGCAACTCAAATCTCTGGCCGACGGCGTAGTCGGACAATTCCGCACCACCTTGTTCATCGTGCTGGCTGCGGTTGGATTACTACTGCTGATCGGCTGCGGCAATGTCGCCAATCTGCTTTTGGCGCGCGCCACCACACGAGAAAAAGAATTCGCGGTGCGCGCAGCACTCGGGGCTGGCCGACGTCGCCTTATTCAACAGCTGCTGGTCGAGAGCATGTTACTAGCTATTGGCGGCGCATTACTCGGCTCGCTGCTCGCCTGGGCCGGCCTTAAAGGACTGATCGCCATTATTCCCCCGAACATCATCCCGGCAGAGAGCGTCATTCGCATGAACGGCGCGGTGTTGCTGTTCACTCTGGCAGTGGCCATGCTGACGGCTTTGATTTTCGGTTTGGCTCCCGCTCTGCAGGCTTCGCGCCTCAACTTGAATGATTCTCTTCGCGACAGTAGTAAAGGAACGAGCGGTGGATCCAGCCACGCCAATATACGCAATGCGGTCATCGTTTTCGAAGTGGCCCTGTCGCTCACCCTTCTTATTGGCGCAGGACTTTTGATGCGTAGTTTCACGGCACTGCATGAAGTAAAACTTGGGCTGCGGCCAGATCACATCCTGGTGGCGCGATTGCCACTGCCGCAGGACCGTTACAAGACGGCGCCTCAGGTTGCTGGTTTCTTTCGACCGCTGCTTCAGCGCCTGAATTCACTCCCAGGCGTGGTCTCCGCCACGGAAACAAGCACGCTTCCGCCCTACGGTGGGATTCCATCGGACATCGAAGTTCCTGGCAAGGTACACACCGAGAAGTGGACCTCATTATTCCAGCTTTGCAGCGAAGAATATTTTACCGTGTTACGCATCCAGTTCCAGCGCGGCCGTGGTTTCACCGATTCGGAAGTCAACAATGCGCGGAAAGTGGTGGTGATCAATCAAACGTTTCAGCGCAAGTATTTTGGCGATGAAGATCCCATCGGCAAGCGAATTCACATACTGCAGCTGGAGAAATTCCCGGATGCCCAGCCAGATGCCTGGTACGAAGTGATCGGCATTGTCAATGACGTTAAGAATCAGGGTCTTCAGGATCCGATTATTCCTGAAACCTGGGTGCCCTACACGGTTACCGGGTCCGCCCAACGCGGGGTGTTAGTACGCACCGCAGGAGATCCATTGCTGATGATGAACATCGTGCGGCAGGAGATCTGGGGCACGGACCGCAGCGTGGCCTTAACATTGACCGGCACGATGGAAGACTTCATCAACTCCTTCTCCTATTCGCAGCCACGATTCGGATTTTTGCTTGTCACTGTCTTTGCGTTAGTGGGAGTGATTCTCGTCTCGATTGGCGTCTACAGCGTGATTGCCTATACGACTGCCCGGCGCACGCACGAAATTGGCATTCGAATGGCGCTGGGAGCAAATGGCGGAGATGTTCAGAGACTAGTGATACGTACCGGACTGCGGCTGGTGGCCTTGGGCATTATCATCGGTCTGTGCGTAAGCTTTGTCCTGGCCAGATTAATTGCCAGCCAGCTCTGGGGCGTATCGGCGCACGATCCTCTGACGCTGGTGGTGGTTCCCCTCTTGCTGCTAATCATTGGCGTGTTAGCTTGCTGGATTCCGGCCAGACGGGCCACAAACGTCAGCCCAGTCATCGCGTTGAGGTATGAATAAATCGTTGCCAGCCTAGCGGCTTCGGTTGCGATTAGTGAGTGACGTCTGCGGAATTACCGTCCGCGCGAACGCTTCCTCTGTGAAGCTGACGCGCGCTTGCCGGATCGGCCTGATTTGGCAGTTCGCTTCGCGGAACTCTTCTTGGCGGTCGCTTTTCTGCTTTTCTTCTTTGCCGAAACCTTTCGTTTAGCAGGCGTTACTTTCCGAACTACTTCACTTGTGGTTTCGCTTATAGACTTCTGCACGGCACCGGCCTTGGCGGCTAGGCTCCCCAAGGTTGAACCGATGGTCTCGGCCACGTTTAGCAGTAATGCGCTGCTCTTATCGTCCGCCTTATTACCTTCCGTCATGTGCGCTCCTGGGTTGCTGGGTTACCGCCAAAAGTTCAAAAAGCTCGAATAAGTGCGCAACCATCTTCGTTCCTGGTGGGTGCGCATTACACCTACGTATAGCAGTAAATTGTGTGAAAGCCCGGTTCCGCGCGCAGTTTGCCAAACATCCATCGCGAAATTTTAGATCGGTCTCCGTCCTTGAATAACGCGGATCAATATGACGATGATCGCCAAGACGAGCAGGATGTGGATGAAGCCACCCAACGTGTATGAGGTGACTAGACCCAGCAGCCACAGAATCACAAGTATAACTGCTATTGTCCAAAGCAAGTCCATTCTCCTGTCTCCTTAAAATAAGTTCTTGACGGCCCGTCTGGCGCCTCAGAGATGGTGGGACAGTAAGTGGAATGTGTCTCGGGAGCCATCCGGTAAACGATGTAGGGGTTGGCACATTTTGTAGTATCGCGCGTTCCGCAGGGGGACTAAGCCGACGATAAGAACCTCTGTGGTCGCCCCGCTCCCCCTGCCACAACGACGCCCAATTATTCGCTCAAACACGCAGGCTTCGGATCAGACAGTCACACAGCCTCGACTTCTCCGATGAGGGTTCGACCTCGCCGCTCTGGGCCGTTGCCATCTTAGCTCTAAACAATTTTCATAAGCTTGCGCGGGCCGGAGGCCCTAACTGACAGTCACGATTCCGTGACACACTACAGACCTCCCGAGATAAGTTCGATCGCCTTCCCCGCACAACCGCCCGTCGGTGAGGTTTACGAATGCGACGTGTAGTCCGATCCACCGTTTGGTCTCTGCCAGTTCTTCTCGGGGGATCCGCTTCCGCCACTACTGGGTCCGCCACTATTGGGTTTGGAGCTGAAAGGCGTGGCCGGCCGCCCGCTCGCAGCTTTCTTATAGTGTTCCGTAAAGCCCGGTACGAGTTCGTCAATAAACTCGCTGATACGAGCCGTTGCCATCCCGATGGCCGCATTCTTCAGGCTCTCCCATGTTTCCGTAGATTTTGAAGCGGAATAGCCGCCTGAATAAGAAGAACCAGTTGAGTGCGATTCCACGGGTGGCGCACTGTAAGGGGTCTCGCGGTTGGCATAAGGGGTCCGCGCGGCACTAGAAGACGTGCGGCGCTTTGAAGACACCTTTGAAGTTATGCTGGACGTGCTCGGCAATAGCGCCGAAAGCGCGGCGCCCCCGATGAACGCCGCTCCGAGCATCAGTGCCGGCCGCTCTGCGAACTGCGTACGCCAATCGAACGCACTCCTAACCTTATCTTCCAGCTCGCTGATATTCTCTTCCAATTCGCTGCGTTGATGTTGAATGTGTCGCTCTATTTGATCCGGTTTTTCGCCCATTGTACGTTCTCCTTCAGCGTTTCGATGGTTCGCTCAGGAACTTTATTTACCTGCTTGAGGCGCTTGGACGCAGTGGTGATTAGCACGAGAGCAATAAGCCCTAGCACCGCTCCCACGACGAGCGCCGCTAGCCAGATGGGCACCACCGTAGCAAGGCCCATCACCAGGGTGAATATGAGGAAGCCCAGGGCGTAAAACCCAATTGCTGCCCCGACAACGATCATTTTTAACGGCGGCGCGGCCTGGGACGCCTCCTCCTTGATTTCGGCTTTCGCCAGGCGAAATTCGGAGCGAATAATCCCCTCAACATTGCCGACGATGTCTTGAAGAACTTCAGGCACACTCCTGCCGTTTTGATGAGTCGTCATCTTAGCTCTCTCAGCAGACCCTTAATCAATCGCTGCTGCGCATCACGCGGGCCAGAAGAAACCCGAGGATCGCGGCCGCTGCCAGAGACTGGCCCGGATAGCGTTTCACTAATTCAGTAACGTCCTCCGCCATCTCTTTGAAATCGTGATCGCGTACATACTCTGCCGTGGCTTGCAGCTTGTCAGCCGTGGCATGCGCCGCACTTGCGACCCGGTCGGACTTGGCATGCAAGGCCGAGGCAGTCCTGTTCAAAGACTCAGCAGCAGGCCCGCGAGACGCATCGATCTTATCGGCAGTCCTGCGCCCGAAGTCGCTTACCCGCTCCTTGACATCTGCAGCGGTCTCGGAAATCTGTTCCTTCAATCTTGCAGCCGTGCCGGAAGCCGCACTGCTCGTTCCGGATCCGCTACCATCGCCATACTTGTGTCCTGAATCTTGTTGATAATTGTCGTCCATGATTTCTCCTTTTCGTCCCGGAAGCGGGTCACTCTGAACCGGGCAGAGTTTAAGAAGCCCGATTCATCAACGCCGCGAATCGTATTCCCTGGCGTCCTCGGCGGCCATCCGGTAAAAAGCGTAGATCGTGGGCGTCTGCGCGGTACGGAGTTGATGCTTCCGGACTAAAATACTATACGCCACCTGCTAACACGGTATTTCCACCAGCATTTTATCGTGTATGCTTAGGCAGCATTTCTACCCGAGTCTTTTGCTGCCGGAGGTTTATGCTGGGCTTCTATGAGGAGATGGCGGACCTAGCGGCCATGAGTGAAGACGATGGCTTCCTCGGCCAGTGCGCAGGCTCAGAGGCCGAGAAGGGTGCGCCCGAAGATCAGAATTCCCCCTCCAGCTTCCCGGTCGTCCAATTACTTCGACGCGGGCCGCGGCAATTGAAGCTCTCAACCTTCGCATTGTCAGACAGCGATACCGACGCTTGAGTGGTCGCACACTTCCGTGGAATGTGTGTTGTTGGTCATACGACAGTCGCACTTACCCGCACCAAAATCGCAAAAATTCTTGTACCCTGAATACTAGGTGACTTTGCAGTGGCCCGCACTTCTGCAGCAAAAAACATTTCCAGGATCCTAACCTTAGTCGTTGCAGCCATAGTCATTACTGCCCTTTATTTCGCCCGCGTTTTGTTGGTCCCGCTGGCACTCGCCATCCTTTTCACCTTTGTATTGGCTCCGCTGGTGAGCGGGTTGGAGCGCATTCGTTTCCCGCGGTTTTTCGCGGTTTTCCTCGTGGTTGGAATTGCGGTGTTTGGCATCGGCGTGATGGGTTGGACAGTCGGAAACCAGTTGATAGATGTGACCAACCAACTGCCCAGTTATAAGACCAACATCAAAGAAAAAATCGACGCTATTCATAATCCCAAAAATCGCAGGCTGGATAAGGCCGCCGATGCCATGAAGGAACTCGGAAAAGAAATCGCCGAGAATCCACCTGCACCGAACGAACCCGCGACGTCCTTGAAAAATTCAGGTAGTAGCAAGGCCGCCACTCCACAACCCAAAGCGGTTCCGGTGCAAGTATTCCAGCCGGCCTCCAACCCGCTGGAATCCCTGAACAGCGTGATCACGCCGCTGGGAAGTGCGGTAATCGTCCTGGTGCTCACAATTTTCATGCTTGCCGGGCGCGAAGACTTAAGAAACCGCTTGATCGGCCTGGTAGGCCACGGTCATCTGAATTTGATGACCCAGGCTTTGGACGACGCCGGCTCGCGTGTAAGCCGCTATTTGCTTTTACAGTTGGTCATCAATGCTTGCTTCGGTGCGGTCATCGGAGTCGGCTTATATTTCATTGGCATACCAAATTCCATGCTGTGGGGCGTGGTGGCAGCTCTGCTGCGTTTTCTCCCCTATGTCGGATCACCGTTATCAGCTGTTTTGCCCATCTTGCTCTCGCTGGCGATCTTTCCCACCTGGACGGGCCCGGTGGCCACCATAGGTTTGTACCTTGTGGTGGAAATATTAGTGGGTAATTTTCTCGAACCTCTGATTTATGGCGCGCACACCGGAATATCTTCGTTCGCGATCTTACTTGCCGCAATCTTTTGGACACTGATCTGGGGCCCGATCGGATTATTATTGTCGACACCTTTAACGGTCTGCCTTGTCGTTCTTGGACGGCACGTTCCCGCGTTGAGCTTCCTGAATATTGTGTTGGGCGATCAACCGGTCTTGTCGCCGGAGGCTCATTACTACCAGCGCTTGCTGGCTTCCGACCAAACCGAGGCAAAAGAGGTTTTGGAAGACTATCTAAAAACGCATTCGCTTGAGGATCTCTACGATTCAGTATTGATACCGGCGTTGGCGCTCGCCGAACAGGACCGGCATCACGATGACCTCGAAGAGATCACCGAACAGTTCATCTGTAAAAGCACTAAAGAATTGCTCGATGAGTTGGGGGACAAATCTAAAGAGTCTGCCGCAGTCGAAGAACAGCGAGCGCATTCCGACTTGGCCACCCTTTCAGCTCCTAAGATACGGGTGAAGCCCCCGAGGCACGTCACAACCGTGGTCTGTATACCCGCGCGCGACGAAGCCGACGAGATTGTCGGAATCATGCTCACCCAGCTTCTTGAACGCGCCGGGTACCGGGCGCAGGCCATCGCCATCGGAACAACGGCGGAGATGCTGACTCAGATCAAAGAAGCTGCTCCCGACATTGTGTGCATCTCCGCGCTGCCGCCGTTCGCACTTCTTCACGCACGAGACTTGTACAAGCGTGTTCGCTCCAACGTGCCGAATGCCAAGATCATTGTCGGATTATGGAAGTTTTCTGGTGATCCGATCAAAGCGGCAGCCAGGTTTAGCATCGCCGGCGATGATAAATTGGCCATCACCCTGGTTCAAACCGTCCTGCAGGTCAGTGTTTTTCAGCAAATTGAATTAGTGCCTGAACACGCCAGCGCGGGTGCGCCAGAGTCAAAGTAACCTGCGTTCATCATGTGGCCGTCGGCGCGGCGTGATCTCAGACCATATACTTATTTGAGAACCCCTTTTGAACGCTTTACAGTAATACTCTGATAGCCGCGCGACGTGTCGCCGTGTTTTGCTTCGTATCGGCGAAGTGCCTATGGACCCGAGCCTCGGACAACAATTACTGACACTGTTGATACTCGCGATTCCAATTTCTTCCATCGCATGGACCATCACCCACGAAGAAATCTTTCGCGAAACTCGCGACTGGTGCGTGCGGAACAGCAAGACGTGCCGCACGATTTATGAACGTAAGTTTTTTTATCTGTTCACCTGCGAATACTGCTTTAGCCACTACGTGACAGCAATCTTCTTGGTGATTACGCGCTTCAAATTGCTCCTGCCGGGGTGGCGCGGCTACTTAATTTCCGGTTTCGCTCTGGTATGGGTGGCGAACATTTATATGAGTATATTCGCCAGGCTGCGGCTGGACATTAAGCGCGAGCGCGTAGAGATCTCCGCGGTAGAAAAAGGAGTAAACCCGGAGAGTTCTGGCGAACGGTAGACGCGCCTCATGGCGCAGTGATCACTAACGCGAAGTTGCTCGCCACGCACAAATTCGACTGGTCCCGTGCAATCTCGGCTTCAATTCCGTAAATGCGTAGAGCATCGCGCAGCGCTTCGGCGCTGGCCGGC
>Ga0206991_10111_pt1 | contig 23292 bp, 16 predicted proteins | sample Alteio_BWMinCont_9_FD_153286 | JGI IMG/M metagenome (GOLD analysis project Ga0206991, IMG submission 153286) | Enriched cells from forest soil in Barre Woods Harvard Forest LTER site, Petersham, Massachusetts, United States -... | ecosystem: Environmental > Terrestrial > Soil > Temperate forest >...
GCATCAATATTGGCCCAGGCGGTCCAGTGTGGCCTTTCGCTGCGAAATTGTTGCTAAAAACGGCCAACTGGGTGGCGTCGGCATTCCATTCGTGAGTGTCCAGGCAGACTCCTTGCGGCGCATAGTCCGGGCTGTAGGGATCGTTGTAGAAGGTCAAGCGTTCATTGTCAGAGCCGTCGTAGTTCATCAGCCATAAGTCGGAGACGCAATTCGGGTTTCCGCTCCCAGATTTGGGATACAACATATAAACCAACTTGTTGGTGCCAGAGGCAGGGGGTAACGCGAGCGGGTATTCGTTCCAGTTCACAAGACTATTTGTAAGGTTCGCGAGCGTATGAGTCCCGAGATTGAACGAGTAGATGTTCCGCGCAAATGTGTTCGTCCCCGGCGTCTCTTTATCTCCCATGAAAAACACTGTTGTATTGTCGATACTGAAACTGTGCGGTTCGTAATAACCGGGCTCGCCGCCAGATTGGTAGGGTTGGTAGTAACTTGGCGTACCGAGGGAAGGAACACTACCCGTTTGCGAGAAGGGCGCTACGGCCAGTTCCCACACGCCAGGATTAGCGGGTGGGTCACCGGGAATTAAACGCTGTCCCCAGGCTAACTTAGTTCCGTCCCAGGAAAAAGCGGGATAGATAACGCCACCATTGCCAACACCGTTCACGCCACCTTGATTGGTCAATCTCCAAAAATGTCCCTTCGTATCCGTGGCCCAAATATCACAGTTAGCACCTTCTCCTGGAAAGCCCGGAAAATCACGCGATACCGACCCCAAGGATGGACCATTTTGGCCTTGGAACACGAGGAAATTCCCATTAGGAGACCATTTTGGGTTGCCCATATTCAAAAGGCTTGATAAGGCCGAAGCTCCAGGGGAATCGGTGCAGGTCAAGCAGGTACTGCCGCCGCCGTTCGGATCGATAATGTAAACATTAAAGTAGCCTTGCTGCGGACCGCTTGTCTCCTGGTGGTCATAAGCAATTATGTTCTTGGATGACCACGCCACCCTGCCCCCGTCATCTAGCAATTGGCTGAAATTCGACACCCGGATATTCTGGGCCTGCAACGGCTGTCCAGCTGCGAACCACCACGGAAGCCACGCGAAAAGAATTGTCCACTTCAGAACTTGCGAGCGCATTAAAGTCCCCTCCTACTCTCTAAACGCAAAGCGGGAATTTTAGTTTCAGCGCCCCGTGTCGATTCTCACGAGTTCCCGCAGCTCAGACACTTCCCAGGCCATCGCTGCAAGATTCACGGGCCGCTGTCCATTAGACGTTCGGTGTGGATCTGGATTTCCCGTTTGTTCGTTTGGTCCCGGTTCTACTGGCCGCGAGGCCCGGCGAGCCGACCAACTGGCTGCCGTCGGCGTTCCATTGGTGAACGTCTAAGCAGACTCCTTCTTTCAGTATATACTCAGCGCTTTTCGGATCGTTGAAAAACGTAAGGCGCCGCTGGTCAGAGCCATCATCTCCGACGCGCGGCAAGCCGTCGATCAAGTAATTGATCGATCCGGGCGCAGTCTGATTCAGAATATTTTTCTGTTAAGTGCCGAACAAATGGCCGGACCGGATACACCTTGCCTCGCGGTCAAGTGGGTTGGCAATTTGGTCGCGGGTAACAGCGCAAGACGTTCTGCTTTTTGCTGGAGCTTTACTGGAGCTGGATTTGCACCACGTTAGCCTGCGCTCCATCCACAGTCGCAACGACGTTCACCACGCCCGCTCCGGCCAGGCTGTTCGGAAGCTGTACGCTCATCTGGTCAAAGCCGTCGTACTGGCCCTGCGCGCCGGCGTATGATACCGGGACACTCTGGTTCCCAATCGTGACGCTCACCCCCTGCAAGGAACTGCGCCCCCGAAAACCAGTCCCAAACATCACCAGATAAAACTGGTCCGACGAATTGCTCAGGTCGATCGGTATTGTGGCACACGGTGCGCCGCCCCCTGGGCAACTATAAACCGGCTCGTAAGTCTGTGGGCCGCTGGCTGGGATCACCTGGACGTAAGCGGCCACCACCCCATTGCCATTCTGATTCATGGTGTAGAAGGCGGGCGACACCGATGCGATTTCGACCGTGCTGCTGGACTGCACGCCCTCCGGGTTGGTCACCGTAACCACCGCCGGTCCCGGCCCGGTTCCATCGGGAATGACAAGATTGATCTGCCCCGGCGAAACAAAATACAAAGAGGCTGGGCGCGCGACGCCCTTCGCATCCATGACGCTCACCGTGGTATTGCCAAGGCTGATGGGCAGCGCCGCGCTGGGAGCAGCCAGCGTTTGGTTTGCCAGATTCGCCCCGAAGATGCTGACGATAGTATCCGCCGCCAAGGGAGGCCGTTGGTAGCTGGCCGCGTTCAGCGTGGCGTTGGCGGGTTCGATTTCCAGTATCCACATCGTGCCAGGTAAAGCCTGAGCCACGCCCAGGTTACCGTATACCGCCAATTGGGTTCCATCGGCATTCCACGCCGGGTCAGCCGTGACAATGCCATCGGGCTGATAATCAGGGCTGTTCGGATCGTTGAAATACGTCAGTTGGTACCGGTCGGTGCCGTCGGCATTGGTCACCCAAAGATCGCCCCTGAAATGTCCAATCGCGGCGCCCGCCCCTACTGTGGACATATATACTAAGCTGGTTCCGCCCGGAATGACTGTGGGGAACTCGTTCCACTGGTCCGGCGTGTTGGTCAGTGCGGTCAGCTGGTTGGTCGCCAAGTTCAGCGCATACATATCCATCGGTCCTGGTCCGCCAAAAAAGGGCCTGCCGCCGGGCCCGATGTTGGACATGAAGTACACTGTTTGATCGTCCGGGCTGAACGCATGGGGCTCGTAATAATACTCCTGTAGGCCGGTCGTGTAAGTAGGCGTGAGCACCTGGATATTCTGTATCGAAGGCACGCCGCTTGGTGAGACCACGAAATCGCCGACCATCAACTGCCACGTGCCCCAGATCCCTCCCGCCAATGATGTCGGGCTTATACGCTGGCCCCAAGCAAGCTTTGTGCCGTCCGGTGAGAATCGCGGATAAATTACGCCTCCAGCATCCGGCAGATTGGTGATTTGCCAGAAGTTCTGGCCAGCCGCGTCCATAATCCAAAGGTTATTGCTCCACCCCGATCCTGGAAAGTCCGCATCTATTACCGCTTGTGTCAACCCCGTGGAATCCATCTCGACCTGGAACGCGATGAACTTGCCGGATGGATCCCAAACCGGGTTGCCCTTGTTGAGCGATCCCAGCACGGCCACGGCCGCCGCCGAGCATGTCAGGCAGGTATCGCCTGAACCGTCCGCCTGGATCGTCCAGACGTCGTATACACGGCTCGCATTCGGCTTGTCGTAGGCGATGGTATTTTGCCACCACGACAGGCGACCCGAGCCAGACAAGAGTTGGCTCCAGCTCTTCACCCGGATATCGGCTCGTGACGGCGGTTCTGCAGCAAACCACAACGGAAGCCATACCAGCAGGATTGCGCCCTTCAGGACCTTCGAACGCTTCAAACTTTCTCCAACTCTAACAACACTGCACGGGAGGCCTAGTTTCGGAGCGGCGCCGCGTCTTGTTTATTGAACTTGAATTTGCACCACGTTACTCGTCACCCCATCCACAGTCGCAACGATGTTTACGACGCCCGCTCCGGCCAGGCTGTTCGGAAGTTGGACGTTCATCTGGTCAAAGCCTTCGTATTGGCCCTGCTCGCCGGCGTAAATTACCGGGACACTCCGGTTCCCTATCGCGACGCTCACTCCTTGCAAGGAACTGCGCCCCCGAAAGCCTGTCCCAAACATCACCAGGTAAAACTGGTCCGACGGATTGCTTACGTCGATCGGTATTGTGGTACACGGCGCGCCTCCCCCTGGGCAACTATAAACCGGCTCGTCGGTCGGTGGGCCGCTAGCTGGGACCACCTGGACATAAGCGGCCACCACCCCTTGGCCATTCTGGTTCATAGTGTAGAAGCCCGGCGACACCGAGGCGATGTTGACCGTGCTGCTGGATTGCACCCCCTCCGGGTTGGTCACCGTAACCACCGCCGGTCCCGGCCCGGTTCCGACGGGAATGACAAGATTGATCTGGCCCCGCGAAACAAAATACAAAGAGGCTGGGCGCGCGACGCCCTTCGCATCCATGACGCTCACCGTGGTGTTGCCAAGGTTGGTGGGCAGCGCCGCGCTGGGAGCGGCCAGCGTTTGGTTTGCCAGATTCGTCCCGAAGATACTGACGATGGCATCCGCCGCCAGGGGAGGACTCTGGTAGCTGGCCGCGTTTACCGTAGCGTTGGCGGGCGCGATATCCAGTATCCAGATTGGTCCCTGCGGTCCACTCTGGCCGTGCGCTGCGAACACGTTGTTGTAAATAACCAATTGATTGCCGTCAGGACTCCAGGAGTGAGTGTCCATACAGGCACCCCCAGGCGTTCGGTTCGGGCTGTCTGGACCAGCCGGAACATAGTTCGGGCTACTCGGAGTGTTGAAGAAAGTGAGCTGGTAATTGTCGGTGCCGTCGTAGTTCATCACCCAATAGTCGGCCACACAGTGGGGATTGATAGCTCCGACGAGAGGATACATCATGTAAATGATTTTGTTAGAGCCGTAGCGAGCGGGCAACGCCACTGGGTATTCATTCCAGTTCACGGTAGTCTTAGTAAGGTTAAGCAGGACTTGGGTTCCGAGATTGAAGGAATATATATTTCTGACAAATACGTTCCCTCCTGGAGTCACGTTGCCCATAAAGAACACGGTTGAATTATCGAGACTGAAGCTGCGCGGTTCGTAGTAAGGGGTAACGCTTGTGCCTGGACTGTAGTATTGGATGTCGCTCAGGGAAGGAACGCCACCGGACTCCGAGAAGGTGGCCACCGCCAGTTCCCAAACGGCGGTTCCGGCGTTTGGGTTAGCGCCCGGTATATCGGGCACCAGCCGTTGACCCCAGGCCAGCTTGGTGCCATCCCACGAGAAAGTTGGATAAATTACGCCGCCCATGCCGCTTAGTTCGGCTCCCGTGATCGTCGTCTGTCCCGTGCAGTTCGCCACCTGGACCTGTGTCGGCGCTGAGGTGTAGCCGGCACCATTGCCCGTCATTGTAATTGCGCCAGTCGGAACGCCGCCAGATAAAGCGATAGTCCCTGTCGCAGCCGTGGTTGCCCCACCCCCAATGAAGGTGACATTCTGAGGGGTTGTTGCACCACAACTAGTGCCGCCCGATGAATAGCTGCCCCCAACAGCGACAAATTTGGAATATGTGGCCTGATTGGTTAACTGCCAAAAATTACCCAGCGTGTCGGTAGCCCAAAGGTCATTTCCCGCACCTTCGCCGGGGAAGCCTGGAAAATCGAGGACAAAATTGCCTAACGACGGACCGGCCTGGACTTGAAATATGATAAATTTCGCATCCGGCGTCCAGACAGGAGCGCCGTTATTCAGGCCCGGCAGACCGGAAGCGCCGGGTGCGCCGGAACAGGTTAAACACGTCTGGCTGGTACCGTTCGGATTGATCGTATATAGATTGAAGTAGCCGGTTTGTCCAGGGGCGCCTATGTGATCGTAGGCAATCACATTGTTGGATGACCAGGACACAGCGCCCCCGTCTGCCAATAGTTCGCTCCAGCCCGTCATCTGGATATTTTGGGCCAGTAGGGGCTGTTCTGCGGCAAACCACAACGGTAACCACGCCAGTAGAATTATGCTCTTCTTCAAAAGGATTCTTCGCATTGAGGTTATCTCGCTTCGGGAGCCTGGATGCGCGCTTCCAATCGTCATATGGTGCGCTGGTGATGATTGCTTGTCCGAGGTTTTGACGTTCTGCCCACAGCTCGGCGAACATCCTATTTCTCGAAAATGTCGTGGCAAGTTGGTATCGAACAGACCTAGTGTACCCGCTTGTATTAAGCTGGGTGCCGATGGCAACACGAAAGAAAACTGAACACGAGAAAAAAACGGGCATCGGGGAGGCTTTACAGGGAGCCGCGAAGGCAATAGGGTCGGCGTTGGGCACATTCGCTAGGAAGACCGGCATGGTACACGCCGAGGAGCCCCCGAAGCCAAGCGGAAAGCTTGTAAAGAAGGCGAAGAAGCGATCGCCGCGTAAACCGAAAAAGCAAGCGAGAAAAAAAGGAGCATAGCAATCGTATACGGATGAAGGTCTCGTTGGGCAAGCCGTATGTCTCTACGCGAGTGCCGGGCTGCGGGATGGCGAAGGGGTTGTCATAGGCGATGGCATTTTGCCACCACGACAGCCGGCCCGAGCCGGACAAGAGTTGGCTCCAGCTCTTCACCCGGATGTCGGCTCGTGACGGCTGTTCTGCGGCAAACCACAACGGGAGCCATGCCAGTAGGATTGCACCCTTCAGGACCTTCAAACGCTTCAAACCTTCTCCAACTCTAACAACACTGCGCGGGAGGCCTAGTTTCGGAGCGGCGCCCCGTCTTGATTGGAGGCTCACAAATCCCCTGCCGTTATTGAACTCGAATCTGCACCAAGTTGGCCTGCGCTCCACGCCTTTTTCGCCAAAGTTTACGGATAATGTACTGACCTTCCTTCCCTGCAGGCCTCCCACATCCCATCGTCATTCGCCGAGCCCAGTCTCGTGAACGGAATAGTCTTCGCTCCTGTCTTTAAGGCGAATACTTCAGCGGGAGCTATAATCGGCGCAGGCGGAGTGCTGGTTTACGGTAACTGTCCCTAATGAAGCGACGGCAAGCGATTTTCCGTTTTTGGGATCAAAATATTATGAAGCAGTTCCGAGTATTACTCATTGCGATCATGGTTCTGAACGCTGCCGGCGCTCAGAACCCCGCTAGCGCGAAGTTCAAGCTCTTATATACTTTTCCTGGGGGGCCAGGCGTGCCAACCAATCTTCACGAGGTTAGCCCCGGTCTGTTCTACGGATCTGCCGCTGGAAACTACGGAACAGTCGGCGGCGAGATTTTCTCCATCACCTCCGCGGGCACTTTTCAAAACATCTCCCAGTTTCCAGGGAGCTTGGAGCCGGACTGGGTTATGCCGGCCGAAGGCGGCAAGCTATTCGGTTCAGAGTCTCAAGGCGGGAACTACCCAAGCTACTTCACGATGAAGTTCAACGGCTCGGACATGCAATCACACTCAGCAGGGGCGTTCGGCACGTCTTTCAATGGCTACCCATACACGATTCCCGCGCCGAACGGCGAATTCTTCGCCGCGACGGGAGCCAGCAGGACCGCCCTGGCAATCGTCAAGATTGACCTGCAGGGATCCATATCGACCGTGCATGCATTCTCGGGCTCCGAAGGGCAACCGGTTATTGACGCTACCTTACTACGCGGCGAAGATGGCAGCTTTTATGGAATCAACGCGCTTCCTAACAACGGGTCGTCCGAGGCCTGGGTATACCGGCTGACGCCCCAGGGGGAATTCATCAAGTTAGGGATTCTTCCCGTGCTATCTCTTTTACGCCCACCACTCGTGCTGGCGCCGGATGGAACCCTTTATGGCGCGACCTTCAAGGGCGGCTCTAACTACGCCGGGCAGATTTTCAAGATTTCTCCCGGCGGCCCTCTGAGCATCCTGGCGACGTTCCCGGCAAACGGAGGCATGTTCGGGCCAACCTCGCTATTCATGGCGGACGACGGAAATCTCTACGGCACCACGCTCTCGGCCATCTCTTACTTTTTCCGCGTCGTGCTGCCGTCCGGCAAGCTGGAAAAATTGTATGCGGACGGTGGGGCTGGGGCCGCATGCACGTGTCCCATGCTGCAGGGTTCCGACAGCTAGCTTTACGGAGTGTCGCCGAACGGAGGCGGAACGGGCGCCGGGACTGTGTTCTCGCTGAATGTCGGTCTTGCGCCGCCCAAGCCGAAGGTCAAGCTGGTGTCACCAGAGACCGGCGCGGTGGGTACAACTGTGCTGCTGTGGGGAGACAACCTGCTAGGTGCGACATCGGTTACGTTCAACGGGACGCCGGCTGCGGACTTCAAGATCCCGACATGGCAGTCGGTGTTTGTCGAGGTTCCGGCGGGAGCGACGACGGGGCCGATCACGATCGCCACGCCTAATGGCTCATTTACGACAACAACGGACTTCGAGTGACCTCGGTGTTCGGCATCAGAAAGTGGCCGTTCATTAAGAGAACTTTCCGTCCCTTAGAGGTTTTTATTGCAGCCCAGATCCCGGATAGAACCCGCTCCCTGGAAAAGCCCCTGAACTGACCGCGTTGACCACGGCAACATCGGCGATGTTCAATATCCATACCGGGCCGGGTATCCCGGTATGGCCGTTCGCGGCGAAATAGTTGGGAAACGCCACCATTTGGGCGCCACTGGGACTAAACGAGTGATCGTCCATGCAGACGGACTGTGAGGACTGGTAGTTCGGATTACCCGGAGTATTGAAAAAAGTGAGCTGGTAATTGTGGGTGCCGTCGTAGTTCATCACCCAATAGTCGGCGACACAACTCGGGTTTCCGCTCCCAGCTTGGGGGTACAACATATAAATCAATTTGTTACTGCCAAAGACCGCGGGTAACGCGAGTGGGTATTCGTTCCAGTTCACAAGAGTCTTCGTGAGGTTAAATAGCACCTGAGTCCCGAGATTGAACGAGTAGATGTTCCGGGCAAATGTGTTCATCCCCGCCGTCTCTTTATCCCCCATAAAGAACACGGTTGTGTTGTCGAGGCTGAAACTGCGGGGTTCGTAATAGCCGGGCGCGCTGCCAGGTTGGTAGTAGGCTGGAGTGCCTATGGAAGGAATACCACCAGTTTCCGAGAACGCAGCCACGGCCAGTTCCCATTGGCCGGGGTCGGCGGGAGGGGTGCCGATGGTCAGGCGTTGGCCCCAAGCCAGTTTGGTTCCATCCCACGAGAAGGTTGGATAGATGACGCCGCCAGTGCTAGTGCCGTTGGGGCTACCTTGATTGGTTAACTGCCAGAAGTGACCGGCTGTATCCGTCGCCCAAAGATCGCACCATGCACCCTCTCCGGGAAATCCGGGGAAGTCGAGCGTGAAATTTCCTAAGCTCGGCCCGTTTTGGCTTTGGAATATGACAAACATCCCATCCGGCGTCCAGACAGGATTGCCATTATTCAGACCCGCCAAAACGGAAGCCCCCGGGGAACCGGAGCAGGTTAAACAAGTCTGGCTACCACCGCTCGTAGTCGCTGTGTATACATTAAAGTAACCAGCCGCTTGGTGGTCGTAGGCGATTACATTATTTACCGACCAGGACACTCTGCCCCCGTTGGCCAAAATCTGATTCAGGCTGCCGGTCATCTGAGGGGTTTGGGGCTGCAACAATTGTTCGGTGGCAGGAATCGCCAGAAGAACTAAAAGAAGCGGTCTCATATTTAGTTATTCGTCCAGGTCCCTTGGCCCGGCCCAAGTGCTTCCCAGCTACTCGCATCCGGCGCTTGAACACAGATGTAATCCCCGGCTGCGCCTCCGGAAACAAGCCCCGTAGATGAACCAGCCGTGCCTGCCACGCCTTTGTAGTAGATCGAGACACCAGACGAAGGAACAAAGGAGATTGCCTGCGCGGTGGCGTGGTAATTTCCCAGGCAAATTTGAATGCCCGCTGTCGGGGTCGGGAGATCCACTACATATGCACCTGAGGTGGCATTCCAGTATGCGGCAGTCTGAGCCGAAGGGCTATAGGGGGAGCCCGTTGTTTTAACCACGACGCAACTTACGGCGACGTAGGCAGTGGTCGCAATGTTAGTGGAATCGTTGCAGATGCTCGGAGTAGGAGCCACGGGGGTTCCTGTGAATGTGGGACTCGCAGTAGTTGGGAACACGCTTCCAGCGCCGCTGATTGTTCCATAACTTACCCCAACCACGGGGGCAATCGCCGCACCTGTAATCGTTGTAGTGCCGGTGCAGGTTGCAACCTGGACGGTGGTGGCGATCGAGTTGTACCCGGCCCCTCCGCCCGCCAGCGAGATCGCGCCTGTCGGCACACCACCGGACACTGTGATGGTTCCAGTTGCATTGATGTTTGCGCCTCCACCGCTGTAGGTGACGGTCTGGGTACCGTTCGTGCAACTCGTGCCGCCCGTAGAATAAGTCCCGCCCGTGGTGACGATGCCAACTGCTGCCACGAGCATGGGTCCCGCGGCTGAAGGGGCCGACGCGCTCCGCTGGAGGAAGTACGAAAAGAAGCTGGCGGAATTCGGTCCAAGATCGCCAGTCGAATTTAACGGCAGACTAGCTGGGACAGTCGTATTTCCAACCTCGTAAGTCAATCCGGCATATCCGCCAGCATTGGAAACCTGGAGCGGCCCGGCAACTGCACCAATCGTCAAGCCACTGGGCAGCGTAGTCGAACAGCCCAAAGAACTAAGGACCCCAGACGGGCATCCCGAACCAAGGGCTGATGTCTGCGCAAGGCAGGCCGCCGAGAATAAGAGCAATGCGATAAGGACTTTCATATTGGTTCGTCGCCTCCAATTTTGTGAACTCGGCAAAGTTATACCACGCGAAGTGCAAGCAGAACGCTGCCCATAAATTGTCCGATTTCTTGCTAAAAGCGTTAGTCAGTTTGTTAACCTGCGCATTTGCATGCGCATGGTGAGATTTTGGAGCTCTATGTGTGAAGTACAGAATTTCATCGGAGCGGCGTTACCGATGACTGGGACTCGCTGCACCCTTGACAACTGCTTTCTTGCCGAGGTACTTTTCGACCACCGCTCGATGGGTCTCACCCACCCGGATCAGCCGGCTCCCCATTCGGCGTACCTTAGAGAAACAGAGGACTTATGGGAACGATGAAGCAAATGCGCCTCGCAGTGGCGTGCGCGCTAGCTGTTATGACTGTGGCGCCGGCGCAAGCCCAGGTGCAAGAGAGCGTGCTACACAATTTCAAAACCCCGACGGGGGCGGATCCGGCGGCGGGTGTTACTCTCGCGCCAGACGGTATCTACGGAACTGCTCAGTATGGCGGCACAGCAAATTATGGGGTGGTGTACAAACTGGACACCTCTTTCCACTACACCGTGCTGCACAACTTCATGGGCGCTGACGGTGCGAATCCCTCCGCAGGCGTGATCCGCGACTCGGCCGGTAACCTCTACGGGACCACTGCCGGTGGGGGCACAGCGGGTTACGGTGTAGTGTACAAGTTGGACGCCGCCGGCACCTATACGGTGCTGTACAACTTCACGGGTGGAGCCGACGGTTATTATCCCTACGCCGGCGTGATCCGCGACTCGGCCGGTAATCTATACGGGACCACTTACAGTGGAGGCACAGCGGGTTACGGGGTAGTGTACAAGCTGGACCCCGCCAGCAACTATACCGTGCTGCACAACTTCACGGGCGGGATCGAGGGTAGTGATCCCGCAGGCGTGGTCCGCGACTCGGCCGGTGACCTCTACGGGACCGCTAATGGAGGCGGCACAACGGGTTACGGCGTGGTGTACAAGCTGGACGCGGACGGTAACTATACGGTGCTGCACGTCTTCAAAGAAGGTACGGGACCTAACGGTGTGATCCTAACGGCGGATGGTCTCTATGGGACTACTTTAGGTGGGGGCACTGCCAATGACGGCGTGGTGTACAAGCTGGATGCCTCAGCCCATTACACGGTGCTGCACAACTTCACGGGTGGGTCCGACGGTAAGAGTCCCTACGCAGGCGTGATCCGCGACTCGGCCGGAAACCTCTACGGGACCACTTACTCTGGAGGCACAGCGGGTCGCGGCCTAGTGTACAAGCTCGACACCGCCGGCAACTATACGGTGCTGTACAACTTTACGATCCTGGCCGATGGTGCGAATCCCCGGGCCGGCGTGGTCCGCAGCCCGGCAGGCGATCTGGTAGGAACTACCGAGGGAGGCGGGAACGGAGGCTTCGGCGTAGTGTTCGTGCTCACCGGCGTGCAATGACGCCAGCGGCCGCGCGTTTGCGAGCGGTCGTGTGACGACGAAGCCCGGCTAGTCTTCTATATCCTCGCCGTAATGAAAGCGGTCGAGGTAGGGCCGCATGGGGCGGAGAATCTGCGTTCGGTATCGTGCCACCTCAGGCAGCAGGTTGGTAGGGCGTTTGTCAATCAAGGCTGCGTAATCGACGGCGGCTTCGGGTTCGATCTGCAAGAACCGCAGGATGGCTTCGATGCTGCCGGAAGGGTTGCCGCATATATCTTCATAGCGGAAACAGATGGCGTCGGCGGCGGGAATCGAGTTGAAATTGGCCATGAAGTAATTGCCTGCGCGCGCCACATGCCGGGGCACAATGTACCGCCAAAGCGGAAGCGGGCCGGAGAAGACCTGCCGCATGAACTGGCGCCGGATACGGGAATCCCAAACGCGCGGATACCAGGGGGCGATCATCCGGTGGTATTCGTTGGGCGCTCCCATCATCGACCGGATGGCGCGCAATTGCGAGTTGATAACGGCCAAGGGATGGCGCTGAAGGAAAATGAGTTTGGCTTCGGGAAAGCTCTCTTTCAGGGAGACGAAACTCAGCACGTCCCAAGGGTTCTTGAGCAGGACCGGCTTATCCGAGCCGCCGATCAACCGCAGCTTTTGACACAATTCCACCAGGCGGCCGCGGTTGGAGGGCCGCAACCGGGGGCGGGGGCTATCTTCGATGACGAATCCGTACTCTTCCGGCAGATCGGGTGTGACGCGGACGCCATCGAACACCCGGTCACTTGTACCGAGCTCGGCGAACCGCTTCTCCAGGTCGAGCCGCGCAGTCTGAGTGCGTCCTTCCATGAAGTGCGTCACGATCTCGTCGTAGTAGATCACCTGGTACGCAGTCAGCACGTGGAAGCACCCGGTGGCCGCCAATATTTGATAGAGAAGAGTGGTGCCTGAACGGTGGTCTCCCACGATGAACACCGGGCGAAAATCAAGTTTAGAGAATAAGGGGCCGTATTGTGCATCCATACTGTAAGTAGCGGTTTTTCAGAAGCTTAGGCCGGCCGCGACAGTCTTAGGTTCGTTTTCAGGTAGTACTGACACTGTGTTTTTGGCTTTCCATTGCAAACTCCGCCACAGGGCGTTTAGAATGTTCCCATGCTTACGCTCAGCTTTCAATCTTATGCTGCTTCTGGCGTCTGGCGCTAGTAGCCGGTCCATCACTTGCCCAACACCATGACCGCCAACGGCTCCCCTCTCGTTTTGGATAAAAGCCTCGATCAGCCTTATTTGGAAAGGCTGAACGGTGTGGAAGTGCGGCCGGTTTTCATTATTGCTCCACATCGCTCCGGGACAACCCTGCTGTATAGAATCCTGGTCGAGAGCGGGAGCTTCAATGCGGTTACTGTCCACCATATCCTGAACCGGCACCGTCTGCTCCAGTTACATTTCACGAATCAGGACCAAGCGGCACGGCAAGAGTTGAACCGGATATTTGAAAGCAAAGGGATCCGGAACGAATCGATGAACTCCAGGGAGTTCGGTTCGGACGTTCTGGAGGAGTACTGTTATGCCCTCGACCACCAGGGCCGCCGCCCACGGCTGGCGCCGGACAACGCCGAAGAGTTCAAGGTATTCTGCAAGAAGCTCCAGGTGATTCAGGATTTTTCCCGTCCATTGCTCCTGAAGAATCCATACGATGGCGTCGGATTTCTGTATCTCGCGGAGGTTTTTCCAGACGCGCGCTTTATCTTCATTTACCGCAATCCCGTGGACGTGATCAATTCCAAAATCCGGCTGAACCGCCTGCTCCTCAGCAAGAAATTCGAGTATCACGCCATGGTCATTCAGGAGTACGCCCGGCTTTTCGAACAGCCGATGAAACTGGCGATGGCCCGGCTGGCGTTTTCCAGCAGGCTTCCCCTGATGACCGAATTAGTGTTCCGCGACGTGTCCCGGAATTGTGATTATGTGCGGGAAAACGTGGGCAAACTGGGGGAGAAAGCCATGGGCGTGACCTATCCCGAACTCTGCGCGGATCCCACCCAAGTGGTACGCCGTGTTCTGGAGTTTTTGAAGTTGCCGACGAACAGCCGGGATTATTCCAACATGATCAGCAAGCGCGAGTCCGATATCCTTCCGGAAGTGGAGCAGCGCCGGCGCCGCATCGAAAAGCGAAACGAGGGTTACTCGGAGGCGTTCCACGTCTGAAGCTGGGGATGGGGTAGAGCATAACGAAACTGACCATGGACTGAACCTGAAACAGACTCAATCCGCTCCCAATTTACCGTTTGCAACACTTGCGCTTTGACTATGGTACGACGTTGACTAAACTCGAGATGTTGTTCGAGCCGCTGTTGGCGACCACAATGTTCGGCCACTTGAGCCGGCTGAAAAAGCCCACCGCCATGGAAAGTGGGTTGGTATTCGCGCCGAAGCGCATAGGGCTCTGAAAGGTGCCGTTGCCGTTCCCCAACCGGATATCCACGTTGCCTTCATAGGCGCTGAGCACAGCCACGTCCTGATTGCCGTCGCCGTTGAAATCGCTCACCGCCACATAAATCGGCGACACTTCGTTCGTGATCGTACTGGCGGGGCCAAAGGTGCCGTCATCGTTGCCTAGCAGAACCGAAAGACTATTGCCTTGGCTATTGGCAACCACCAGATCCACTTTCTTGACGGCAGTGAAGTCGGCAACGGCGATCGAGGATGGTTTAGCGCCCACGGCATAATTCACGGCGGGCTGGAACGTTCCATCGCCATTGCCCAGCAGCACCGAGACATTATTGGAGCCGGAGTTGGCCACCATCAAATCAAGTTTCCCGTTGGCCCTGGTGTCTCCGACGGCCAAAGCCACGGGTAGCGTACCCACCGCAAAAGTCTTGGCCGGGTTGAAAGTCCCATTCCCGGTGCCCAGCAAAATCGAAACAGTGCCTGTACTAGTTTGGTTAACCACCGCCAGATCGTACTTGCCGTTTTTTCTGAAGTCCGCCGTGATGACATAAACCGGGTTGGGCCCGGCTGCGTAGGTGACAGGTGGCTGGAACGTTCCGTCAGCTTTGCCCAACCAGATCGTCACCAAGCCAAGGGAAGGATTGGTAGTTACCAGGTCCGGTATGTTGTCGGCATTGAAATCGGCCGTCGCGATCGCGCTCTGCCCAACGCTGGATGTCACCAAAGGCGCCTGAAAGGTGCCGTCGCCATTCCCTAGCAGGACCGTGATTCCGGAAGCAGATGCGGCCGCGACATCCAGCTTTTTGTCACCGTTGAAGTCCGCGCTGGTAATCGATTGTGGACTGGTAACGCCTGCCGCAAAGCTTGGAGCCACCTGAAATGTGCCGTTATTGTGGCTGGGAAAGACAGAAACAGTGGCCGATCCGTTATTAGCCACGGCTAGGTCCGAGATGCTGGCGCTGTGAAAAGAAGCCACCACCAGGCACTGGGGCGCCGTGCCCGTAGTCCATAAAGTAGCTGGCTGGAACGTACCATCGCCATTTCCTAGAAGCACCGCTATATCGTTCGCTAGATCGTCGGCCACCGCCAGATCCAGGTTGCCATCGCCGTTGAAATCGGCCACCACCAGAGAGAGCGGACCGTTGTCGGCGACATATCTCACCTTTGGCTTGAAGGTCCCATCGCCGTTGCCCAGCAACACATAAACGGAGTTGAAGAAAGAGCCGGCCACCGCCAGATCCAACTTCCCGTCGTGATTAAAGTCGGCGGTGACTATGGAGGCCGGCCCACCCCCCACGGCGATCAGTGAAGGCGGCTGAAAGGTGCCATCCCCATTACCCAAAATGATGAAGACATCCCCGCCGAACCTGTCGGCAATGGCTGCGTCCAGCTTGCCATCGCCGTTGAAATCGCCCAAGGCAATCGACACCGGATTGTCCCCGCCGGTAGAAGAGCTTATGGGGGCCTGGAAGGTGCCATCGCCGTTGCCGAGAAGAACCGACACGGTTCCCTCCACTTGCTTGTTAATGACCACCAGATCCAATTTGCCATCGCCGTTCACGTCAGCCAGTACAATGGCGTCCGGGTTAGTTCCTGCGGGATAGCTGACCTCCGGCTGAAAGGTCAAATTGCCATTCCCTAAAAAAACAGAAACGGTGCCGGGACCGGGAGCATTGGACGTGCCGGTGCCGAAATTGGTGACCACGAGATCCGCATTTCCATCCCCATTCAGGTCCGCAATCGCCACATTCAGGGGATTGGTGCCCGCCGTGAGCGCACCGCCCGTTTTGAAAAAACCGGTACTGTTGCCTTTCAACAAAGTAATGGTACTTGAGCCGGAATTGACGACGGCCAAGTCGAGAGATCCGTCGTTGTTCAGATCGCCTGAGGTAATCGAGATGGGGGCCTTGAGGGTCTGAGTGTCTCTCCGTGAGGTGAAGTTTGCGAGTTGTGCGCAGAGCGTCACTGGCACAAGAACAGCCATAAGAGCGGGTGTTCGCAGGATAGCGCAAAGCTTTAGGTGTGATTCCGGCAAACAGTGTTGAATTTTCCAATACATAAAATTCCCTTGTGCTTTTCAGGCGCACGCAGAGACAAAGTATACAACACCTCCCGGGCCGCGCAGTCCGCGCCGGGGGGTGTAAAGTACTACGCCACCTATGCGCTCTCCGGCTTCCAGACCTGGCTGCAAACTCGCTAAGGGATAGCTGCAGTTAGATTTAACACTCTTAAACATCAAGATTTACGGCGGAAGTCGCCACGGGCCGCCGCCTTGCATTTTCCTTGCAGACCACGCATAATTTTAAGGCGTTGCGGAGTCTTGGCCACCTTGGAGCACATTCCGGCGGTGCCCATCGCAAACAAAGGGAGAAAAGCGTTGCAGAGACTAGGTGACACCTGCTCGCTTGGGCGGAGTCGATGTTTGTTGGCGGTAATCCTGGCAGTCTGCGGTTGCCTCAGCACGCCCTTGCACGCCACCATCCAAGTCCAGTTGATGCCTTCGCCGGCGTCACCTCAGTTACTGGGCACCACGATCACATGGACTGCCTCCGCGACTGACTCAAACCCCGGCCCAGTAACCTACAAGTTCGAAGTCGCACTGCCGGGGACCAATCAGCCCTTCTCTTTGATCAGCGACTTCAACCTCGGAAACACCCTGAATTGGACGCCTAACGTTTTGGCCGGCGCTTATCAGATCCGGGTGACTGCCCGAGACTATCTGGCCGGTGAAACGGCTCAAACGGTATCCAATTTTACGGTCAAGCCTCTGGTCACCGGTAACCAGCCCGTGGTGACCGCCACGGCCAACCCTCTGATCGCTTTGTTCGGCGCGCCCAACTGTCCGCTCGGAAGTTTCATGCGGGTGGGCTTCGAATTGAGCGGTTCTACGGCGATGACCTACACGAATTTCCGATCGTGTCATGGCGGCACCATGAATTTCTATATCGCCGGGATGCGGGCCAGCAGTACTTATAACATGCACTACGAAGTCGCGACCGGAAGTACGAACGTACCGAACTCCACGATCCTGCCATTCACCACGGGCCCCCTTCCCTCCACCATCACGTTCCCGAGCGCAAGCGCTTTAATCCAGCCTTTGCCCCAAGCGGACGTCGGCAGCCACATCGTGTTTACTGGATTCTCGCCAATTGGGACCCGGGCCTGTTTTCCTGTTGGGGCTTACCCCGAGGCGACGAATTTGGAGGGTTCCGTGCTTTGGTACTATGGGCTCGATCATCCGCAGACCCCGCGCATCGTTCCGGGGCAGGTTTTTCTGGGAACCACCCTCCTGATGATCTCGCAGGGCTCTGGAACAGGTACGGGCAGTTTCGGAAACAACGTGTATCAGGAGCTGGTTCGCGAGGTCGACCTGGCCGGCAACGTTATCCGCGAAACCAACGCCGATCGTGTATCGGAGCAACTGGTAGCCGCTGGAACGGACCCCATTAGCAATTTCCATCATGAAGCCACACGGCTGCCGAACGGCCATACCATTGCGTTCGGCTCCGTGCAGCGGATATATCCCGCCGGGACGCAGGGTTCCAGCGGCCCCATTGACATCGTCGGCCTGATGATCATCGAGCTGGATCAAAACTTTCAAGTCGTCTGGCACTGGAACGCCTTTGACCATGCCGGCGGCGGCACGCAGCTTGATATCAATCGTGCCGCGGTTCGCGGCGAGTCCTGTGGAGTCGGCGCGTCCTGCCTTAAGTCCTTAGGTTGTCCCCAGGTATTGATTGCCAACACCGCCGTGGATTGGGTTCACGGCAACAGCGCCCAATACCAGCCTTCGGACGGCAGCCTGCTGGTCTCCCTCCGTGACCAGGACTGGGTGATAAAGATCGACTATAACAACGGCCAAGGCACCGGCGACATCCTTTGGCGGCTAGGAGTCGACGGGGATTTCAGCATGAACTCGAGCGATCCTTATCCGTGGTTTTCCGGACAGCATGACGCGGAGTTCCAATATGGCGGCCAGCAGGTCCTTTCGCTCTTTGACAACGGCAACACGCGGGTTTTGAGTTTTCCCGGCGAAAACAGCCGCGGGCAGGTGCTCAATGTAGATCAGACGAACATGCAGGTTTCCCTCGATCTGAATGTCAATCTGGACGGCTACTCTCCGGCGCTGGGAACCGCGCAGTTGCTTCCAAACGGCGATTACGCCTTCGAACCCGGATTTCTAAACCCAGGCACTCATAGTTACGAGCAGAGCATTGAAGTTACCCCAAGTACTTCCGTGGTGTATGAGTTCCAAGGCTCCAATCCTGCCTACCGCAGTTGGCGTATGCCAAGTTTATACAGTCTGGCAGTGGTCACTAGTCCGCCGCCCATGACGCTGGCTTACGCCCCCAGTGACGGTATCGTGGGCAAGTCATATTCTTCCTCGCTGACAGCCAGCGGTGGAGTGCCGCCATACACCTTTTCCATCACCTCGCTGCCGCCAGGGCTTTCCCTGACGCCTTCGACAGGCGCCATCGCGGGAGTGCCCACGACGGCTGGAACTTTTTCATTTACAGCTAGTGTTGTAGACTCAACTGGCGCCGATATTGCATCCAGCAATTCCGGCATCACCATTGCGCCGCCGCCTGTGACGCTGGCCTGTCCCCTCAATACTGCGCAAGACGGCAAGTCGTATGCTTCCCGTCTGGCAGCCCACGGCGGCGTACCGCCTTACACCTATTCCATTACTGCGGGTTCCTTGCCGGCGGTGCTGTCACTGAAGAGTACCACCGGAAGCATCACCGGCATCCCCATCGAGGCCGGGACTTTCTCCTTTACGGCCAGCGCTGCCGACTCGACTGGCACTCCTGCCGGGACGGGCAGCATTGACTGCAGCATCACTTCGGCCAATCCCGCGCCTGCCGTGATCAACATCCATACCACGACATCCTTGGTCATTCCCCCCAAATTCAGCGGTTTCAGCGCTCCGCAACCACGCAACGGTGTAGAGTATTACGACCCCAAGTTTCTCAGCGCCGTCGCGTCGCTCAAACCTGGCTGGATCCGGTTTCCGGCGGGTACTGCATCCATGCCGTTTGACTGGCAGGCGGGTCACACCAATACCGGCTGGTTGAATGAGCTGAGCTCCGGCAATCCCCCGCTGGTCAACCCTTTCTTTGCCAGCGAGCTTGTCACGGCTCAACAGCTTACTCAGGCAAAGGGCGGCGTTTACCTCTCTGACTTCGCCGGCTTCGTAAACAGCCTGGGCGCCAACACCGTTATTACGTTCAACGCCTACACGGATACCAATCCCTCCAGCGCCGCCAACATGGTTACCGCCGCCCAGGGATACGGCTTAAATGTCCTGGAATGGGAGCTGGCGAATGAGCCGTACCTGTTTCCGCTCATTTTCCCGTCAGCCGCGTCTTATGCCTCTTCCATGAATTCCCCGTATTTCAACGACATCGTCTCAGCTAATCCAAGCGCCACCGTCGGCCTTTTCTACGCTGGACAGTTTACGGGACCACCGGTTAACTACACGGCCTGGGACAACGGTATGGCAGCCTATGCACCTCGTTACTGGAACGCGGTCTCCTTTCACATGTATCCCCTTTCGAGCACCGTCGATAATGCCACCGCCAGCTGGATCTTAAACGGAGTGCTGGCTCATGGAACAGTGGATTACGTCAATTCCTATCTGGTCCCACTGGTGGGTGCGAACACTCCAATTTTCGTAACCGAATTGAACTCGTCGGCGCGGAATAATCTCCCGTTTACGCCCACGCTCTACAACGGGATCTTCATGGCCGAGTACATTGCACGGATGTCCACCTGCCCGAACGTGCGGGGCGTCGCGGCGCACGCGCTTTACATGGGCAACTCCGTTAACTATGGGTTGATACGGGCGGTCAACGATCACGAAAGTTACTTGATCTCCCAGGTTACGGCGAATCCGAACTATTCGACGGACACCGCGACCGATCCGAATACTCCCTTCGAGTTTTACACTTCTGCTCCCGCCTTGGCACTAGCGGTAGCCAACCAGGCGATTAACAACAGCACCCACATCTGGCCTACCACCGTGAGCGGTGGCGCTGCTGTGCCCATTCAGGGATACGATGGTAACCCGATTCCAGCGATCTATTCGCAGGCATACCAGGGTGACAACGGGACGAACTATCTGCTAATTACTAACAAGTCTGGTTACCCTTCGAAAGTAACGATCGAGATGGACGGAACCAAGTTGGCGCGAACGCTCACCGTCACTTATGTCTCGAACTCCGACAAGACCGTCAGCAACACGGCTTCCGCGCCCGATACCGTTCAAATTAAGACGGTGAGCTCGGGCAATCCCGTTGTCATCGGGCCGTACAGCGTCACAACCGTGCAATGGAAAAAGGGGTGATGATGATTCAGGAACGTTCTACAAGGTGGGCGGGGCTAGGGGCTCTGCTGCTGTTGCTTTCCCAAATGGGGCAAGCCCAGTCTGTTTCTTTAGCCCGGGACGACTTCATGCAAGTGTCCCTGCAGGGCTTTGATGGCGACCGCCAGAACGGTTATGCCTGGGCGATGCAATGGTTTAACGGGCAGCTTTTCGTGGGTACCGATCGCGCGCAAAACTGTACCCAACAGGCCCAGGACCACGAGAAGAATTCGGCCGTTCCGTACCCGCCAACGGATCCGGCCATCTACTGCCCGCCCCTTATTTCGGAATTGCCTCCGCTGCTGCAGGCGGAGATCTGGTCGTGGAACCCCCTTACCGGCGCCTGGACCAGGGTGTTTCAGTCCCCTTTGAACGTACTGGTGCCAGGCTATAAGGAATATACAGCTCCGGACACGGGATTCCGCGGCATGGGTGTGTTTACCGAATCGGATGGCACCCAGGCCTTGTATGTGAGCGGCGCCAGCGCGTCTGATCTGTGGCCTAAAGTGCCGGGAGCGCGCTTGCTGCGGTCCACTGACGGGGTGAATTTCAACCCGGTGCCGCAGGATTCGGGCACGTTTCTTGGGACTTTGCATAATCAATCCTTCAGGGACATCGTCACTTACAACGGCAACTTTTATATTGTCTCGGCCTCGGGCTTCATTCAAGGATCCGCGGGGTCGAGCTGGCAGCTTCTGGAATCGTCCAATCCACAGGAAGGGGACAACGCTTTCCAGGTGATACCTCCGCCCACGCCCGGTCTGCAGGTGTGCCAAATAGCTGTCTATAACGGCTACCTGTATGTCGCGTATCGGAACGAACAGACGGGTTTCGAAGTGTATTACACAAACGCTCAGCCGCCCTATACCTTTACGCAGGTTATTACCAATGGCGCTTACGACACATATCCTAACCATGAAATCCTACATATGCTGGAGTACAATGGGAGCCTATATCTGGCAGGCCTTGGCGTCGACCCGAACCATCCTTTTAGCATCGGTGGCGCCGAGTTGTATCGGATCAACTCGGACAACTCCTGGGATGTGATCGTGGGGAGTCCGCGCAATACGCCGGACGGGGGAAAGAAGCCGCTGAGCGGACTGGGGAAGGGGTTCGGCTGGGCGTTGAATAATCAGTTTTGGCGCATGGCAGATTACAACGGGTGCCTTTACGTGGGTACATCCGACGAAAGCACCATATTTCGGGACAATCCGCAGTACGCGGCGTTGGTGGCTCCCGAACTGGGCGCCGACCTCTGGTCCTCTTGTGACGGCGTGCATTTCTCGAAGATCGACATTAATGGCTTCGAGGACGAATTTAACTATGGCTATCGCACTTTCTCAGTCACTCCCTATGGTCTATTCGTGGGAACGGTCAATCCGTATTTCGGCTTGCAGGTCTGGCAGGGGATTCCGAATGCCTCGTCGCTGGCGCCGCGGCAGCCATAGCGCGGTGCAATTGCTCCACCCGCCCTTGCCCTAACGGCCGGTATTGGCTGGCGTAGAAGATCAGAGGTTCGCCCTCCCTGGCAGGAGTCGTGCAGCGCTTCACCGGTTACAATGTCATGATCTGCTTGCGCCTCAAGGCGGCGGGGCGGGGCTGGCGTTTTGGGCTTCCTCGTTTGGCGGACCGGGGATGCGCGCTTGGGGCCGCGAGATATGCTTTGGTGTCGGACCGTTCAATAGAGGGCGAAGCGCTCCGAGGATTCTTCGAGGACTGCTGCGATCTTTTGGAGAGGCTAATTTAGCGGGAGCTACTTCGCGTCCGGGATGTCCGCGTGATCGATCACCAGCGTCTCGACGATTGAGGTGGCGGGTTCCAGTTCCAAGCCGAGTTGTCGGATGGCAGCGAAAAAATCGGGTGCATCGCCGGGATCTGTCCCCACAGGCGCCGAAGGCCGGTTCCGGCCAAACTCCGTTCCCAAACGCGCCCATTGCAAATTGAAGTCGAACTTTCCGGAGAGCCCGGTGTGATCGACCACCGGACGATCCAGCACCACGCGCTGCATGAGAGAAGCGAACTCCGCCATGCTCGCGTTTCGCGCCGGAAGATTGTATGCCTCAGGAGACAAGGAGTGAATAAAAAGGGTGTGCCCTTTGTCGGGAGGCGCCGTGCTTTGCTTCAGCTTCAGCGCACTCGTTCCAAGAACCAGGTTGTAGACGGCCACTTCTTTCTGCTCCCGATGGAATTCGAGCTTGAAGCGCTGCACCAACAGGTTCTGAAACATGCGCTGCGTCTGTTCGTCGGGAAGACGCGTGTCGCCTTTGGTGACCGCGACGATATCGTATCGGACAGAGCTGATCCAGGGTCCGCCGCCTGTAATCAATTCGGGCGTCACAGTGTACGCAAAAGCGATGTCTTCTTTCAGCGTGTGGTTGTTCGAGGTGAAAGTGCGCGGGCCAACGTGGCGGAAGGACATGCCTGGCACGTAGGGGTTGCTCGGGTTGATGGTCGAGACTTCGAACTCGGACTGGGCAAAAATACCAGACGCCGAGATGACCAGAAAAGCCGCCGCTGCGATTGGCCGAAACATAATCTCCGCCTTTTCTCTGCGCTTATCTTTAACCCTCACAATTAAGTATAGTGCCGCGCAGTAGTCGTTGATTTAAGCCTGCGTGCGGGTACGTTTCATCTGGTTCGCGCGACAC
>Ga0206991_10107_pt1 | contig 23240 bp, 21 predicted proteins | sample Alteio_BWMinCont_9_FD_153286 | JGI IMG/M metagenome (GOLD analysis project Ga0206991, IMG submission 153286) | Enriched cells from forest soil in Barre Woods Harvard Forest LTER site, Petersham, Massachusetts, United States -... | ecosystem: Environmental > Terrestrial > Soil > Temperate forest >...
CGCGAGACGCAGGTACCAGTCGTTCGGGAGATCTTCGCCATCGGCATCGAGCGTCAGCCAGAAGCCCTGATCCGGCGCCTGATTGCGATGGGGCACGGCTTTGAGGATTGCCGTGCCTTCGTCGACCTCGTCGAACATCGCGATTTTGATGACGGTGGCGCCCGCCATCTTTGCGTTGTACGCCTGACGCCAGAGGAATTCGCCGCCGAGACGCGGGATCTGGTTTTCTTTGGCGGTACGTTTGAGATTGTGCCAGGAGAAGCCGGGGAAGACGACTGGCATGTAGAGCTGGTGGTTTGCCGCTGCGGTTTTCAGGTCGAGGGCAATCACATCGTCTTTCCATTTGTCGATAGCCTGCAGCGTTCCATAGCGACCGACATTCCAGGGCTGCACGACATCCATGGCCGCGTAGACGCTGGCCCAGGCAGGATCGTTGCGGGAATCGGCGTTGAGGGTTGACCAGTGGGCGGGCGTGCCTCCCATGTAAGTGGCATGGAGTTCGGCCGGGCCGGTGGACTGGAACCAATGGATGAGATCGAGCGCGACTTGCGGATCGGCAGGCGGATGAGCGTCGCCATCGCTGAGTCCCATACCCCAAACGGAGACGACGGGCTTCCCGTTGTGGTGCTGGTAGTTCGGATGCGACGTGATTTTCAGTTCTGTGACCAGATACCGCCAGTCGTCTTCAATCGTCTGGGCGAAGGTGGCGGGATTAGCGCCGGAGATGTCGTATTCGATGGCGAAGGTGCGGCCCGATTCTCTTGCCGCAGCCATGATGTTTTTCAGAACAACGTCGCCGTCCTGTTGTTTGCGGCGGATCTCGCCAACGAAGCGCTGGACTAAAACGCCATCGAGGCCATATTCCTTCATCCAGCGGAAATGGCGGCTGACGGTTTTCGGATTACGCGATGAGAACAGGTAGGCGGGTTTGCCTGCGATCGTCATGCCGGGGACTTCGCAGAGTTCGTCGGCATCGAGTTCGCTGACGTCTGGGTAGAGTTCAACGGTTAATGTGTCGGGGGCGGGGATACCGCGGGACCAGTGAGTCCAGCGACCGGAACCATCGGAGGGGCAGGTAAACCAGCCCTGATAGCCAATCAGGACCTTGTTCTGCAGGGTGGACGGATCTACCGTATCGGCAGCGGGAACAATTGCCTGGCAAAGGACTAGTAGCAAGGCCGTGCGCAGTATCACGCAGCCATGTTATCAGCGTTTTGCGGCCGTGGCCATTCACGTGCATGATGTAAGTCAAAGGGTGAGGCGATTATGAATCCAATATTAAAGGTATCGAGAGCATGCAGTGCTGCTTTGCTGGTTTTGTCGGCAGCCGCAATTCCTGCGATGGCGCAGGAGCGGGGTCCGGGTCCGGAAACGTTTTCCTGCCAGTCCGTAGACGGGCAAAGGCAATTCTGCCGCGCTGACATGTCGCGAGGTCCGGTGGAAATGAACCGGCAATTGGGCGATGTGCGTTGCGTGGAAGGTGAGACCTGGGGTCGGCAGGATGGCGGCATTTGGGTGGACCGTGGCTGCCGTGCCGAATTCCTGTTGCCGCCGGCGCGGCGCGAACCTGAAGTGCGTGCGACGCAGATCGAGTCAGGCACCGTTATTCCTGTTCGAACGAATGAAAGGATCACGGCTGACCGGGCTGATGGCCGGGTCTTCACGGGCTCGGTGGATCAGGACGTGATGGGTGGAAACGGGCAAGTGGCGGTTCCGCGCGGGGCGAATGTTGAACTGATTGTTCGCGTGGCGCACGATAACGATCTGATTCTGGATCTGGAATCAGTGACCGTGAACGGGCAGCGCTTTGCTGTGAACGCGGATGCGGAACGAATCGATGCTAACAATAAGGACACGGTTGGCGCGAACTCTCGCACTGGTCGTTATGTTGGCGGCGGGGCAATACTGGGCGCGATTCTGGGCGCGGCGGCCGGTGGCGGCAAAGGGGCTGCAATCGGAGCCGGTGTTGGCGCGGGCGTTGGAGCCGGCGCTGAAATCGCCACCAGTGGCCGCGAGGTGAAAATTCCATCGGAATCGCTGCTTACATTCCGGATCGATCGCCCGCTGGTCGTAGGGGTTCCTGACGAGGGCGACGACCGCGATGGGCAGCACTTCCATCATTTTGACGGAGACAACCGGCAATGACGATCGCAAAATGCAGTGTGTGCGACGCCTCAGGGCAATGCACAATCTGCAAAGGAACCGGGAATGGCGGCCAATGCTTCCACTGCGCCGGAACCGGGCAATGCCCACAATGCCAGGGAACTGGCCGACGGAGTATTCAGGCGACGAAATAAGACGGCATTGTAAAGACGAATCGTCACGAGAGGCCCGCTGGCCCGAACCCGGCGGGCTTTTTCGCGTTTGTTGCGTGAACTATCTGGCAGGCGCTGTCGTTTTACTTTCTATGTTCCGCGCCGCTTTGGTGTTCATTGCGATTGGATCCGCGTCGATGGCGCAGGGTCCGGCAGAGTTTGAAGTTGCTTCGATTCGTCCTCATTTGTCCGTGAACCCGGGCGGCGAGAGTTCAGATACGAATGTATTGCCTGGTGGTCGGCTGGTCGCTCGCAATGTCACGGTGAGGAAACTCATCCGGAATGCATTTCTGGTAGAGGATTCGCGTATTTCAGGGGCGCCGGGATGGATTGATACGCAGAGTTACGATATCGACGCGAAGACGGGCGGGGGTGTGGAAATCACCCGGGACAATATTTCGCTGCTGATGAAGTCTCTGCTCGAAAGCCGATTCCAGTTGAAGTTCCACCGCGAGCAAAAGGATACCGCCGAGTACGCGCTTGAAGTGGTCAGGAACGCGGTAAAACTGACGCCGGATATGGGAGATGCCAAGCCTTCCATGAGCACAAATTCCAATGGGGCGTTGGTTACGCTCAAGGCGATGAAACTCTCGATGGCGGATTTTGCCGGCAGTCTGGCACGGCAAATGGGTCGTCCGGTGGTCGACAGGACCGGGCTTGCGGGGGATTTCGATTTCGATCTGAAGTGGTCCACGGAGCAGGCCACGGACGGCGCTGGTCCGTCGATCTTTACTGCGTTGCAGGGGATCGGGCTCAGACTGGTTTCGACGAGGGGGTTGGTTGAGGTTATTGTGATTGATCGGGTGGAGAAGGCGTCGGAAAACTAGTGGAGCTTTTTCCGGCGAAATGGGTTTTGGATGGTGAGGGTGTCGATCATATGTCCATCCTGCATATCTTCGGAATAGAAGATTGTGCAAGAGGCTTCTATTGCGGCTGCGAGTAGCAGCGAGTCATAGAGATGATAACCGGACACCTGCGCGATTTGAAGTCCCCGATGGTGTACAGCCAGCGTCATCGGAATTGGTGGATCGCAGAGTTGCTGAATGGTGCCCAGCCGCGAGACTACTTCACTCCACGGTTTTCTCAATTTGCCACTGGAGACGCTGGCAAACTCATTGAGGCTTTGGATACTTACGATTCCTCCCGCCAGAAGCAGACTTAGCGCTGTGTTCTGGCGGGAGTCGCCATTAGAAAAAGCGTATATCAGGATGTTCGTGTCGAAGAACGCCCTATCGGCGGGCATTGGCTTCCTGACGATCGAACTTAAATCCCGGAGGTAGACGACTCCCCATTTTTCGGATACGCGCGATGAGTTCCTCGCGCGTCGGCTTGCGCTCCACCACAAAATTGCCTTTGCTCTCTGCGCGAATATTCACTTCATCGCCGGGTTTCAGCTTCAATTCCTCTACAACCGCTGCGGGAAGGCGGATCGCCAGACTATTCCCCCATTTGGAAACCTGCATAGATATACATTAGCACAAATGTATATCTATGGAATTCGGGGCCACCCGGTCAGTTTTCAACAGGAGTTTTTTCGACGTGGTCGACGACAAGGACATCGACCTGGCCTCGCGTCTTTCGGAGCGTCAAGCCGAGTTGCTGGGGCAGGGCGCTTTCCAGATTCAAACCTGGGTCCTGATCCGGGCGGAGGCTGCCGGGAATAAATCTTAAAGTGAAATCGTACTTTCCGGTGAGGCCGGTGGCGTCCTTAACGGGCGCGCTCAACTGGCCTGCAAGGGTGGAAGTAAGTTGCTCCATCGTTTCACCCGCGCCCTGGAGAGTTGCGCGGTCCCCTGTCGAAACGTACATTGTTACGCCGGGAGGAGGAACGGGAAAGCCCTCGCCATCCTTCTTCGTGCCGTTGAGCCATGCCGGATCGAAAGCCGCTTCCTCACGCGGAACTGCCTCTTTGATCCTGCTTCCGCCTTTGACGACGATCAGTTCGTAGATCGGCATCTCCTTGTTTTCGCGATGCACCTGCAATCCAAAACGAGTGGCAAGAAGATTCTGCTGCATCGCCAGAAACTGTTCTTTCGTTGCCCCGGCCGGGATGGTTGCCGTGATATCAAACCTCACATCAAAGAGAGACTCCGGACCGACGAACCGATAGAACGGGAGATCGTAAGCCTTCAGAATCAGTGAGCGGATATCGAAGTTTTCGAGGATCATCCGGCCTGGATCCTTCGTGCCGGGGCCTCCGCTGTTTCTGTAATTGCCGTAGCGCCCATTCACCTGGATCGAAGGTCTGATAGACGCCACTTCAAAGGACGATTGGGCGTTGACGGCGGGGACAGAAGTCAACAGAATCAGGGCGGCGGGAAGCAGGCGCATCGGGTGTAGTCTATCCCATTTCATCGGGGCCGGGGAATGGTTCCAAAAAACGAACGCTACGCGGCGGGTTCCGCAAAGAGGCGGCGGCCCGCCAGTGACAGATGGAAACCCCACCAGGCGAGAGCACTTAGCAAAACAACAATGATCAGCGAACTCTGGCCGTACCATTGGCCTACATCCAAAGTCAGAAACAGGTTGAGCGTTCCGTTGACGACAAACAGGGTCGTCATCAGGGCAAAGAACCCCAGTCGAAGCATTATGACAACGAACAGGATATAAATCACCGCAAAAAGCAGGGTGGCTCCAACCACAGCCGCGGTGGAGGTGTTTTGGTTGCTTCCGGTATCGACGTAGACCAGCAGCACCACGAACACCAGCGCTGCAAGCCATTGCCTCCGCAGCAGGACCCGCAGGAGAAAGAGCAGCATGAACAACTCCAGGCCTGATGTCAGGGCGTTGGCAACACGCTGTGAGAGCGCCGCGGCGGGAGCGCGACCACCCATAAAATTGGAGACGTTGAAATCGGCGAAATCCGGGTTGCCGAGATGCAGCGAAATCCATTCGTAGCCCTGAATCAGAAGGCAGTACGCGATCCCGCAGACTGTGCCGAAAAGGATATCGCGACCCACCAGGGGGTCTCGCCAGCGGCCTGCCAGCAGGCGCGACCACGTAATCATGGTCTGAGGCCAGTAGCGGCGCACCCATGGCTCCAGCGCCAGATAAAGCAGCCAGTAGAGCGCGAACAGATAGGCCGCGTTGCGAGCAGCCTGATAAGCCAGGGTCAATTCCTCGGAGGAGCCGACGTGGTGGGCACTGAGGATCCACGTCAGCAGGCTGGTCCCGGCGCAATACAAGCCGATTCGCACGGCGCTTCGCGGATCGCTCCGTTTGGCCCGCCAGTTGTATCGCGCAATTATGGCAGCCGCGATCAGCACCAACACCACGACAATGAGTTGCACCGTCGATGCGAGGCCTTCTTCTTCCGGCGTGCGGGACGGCTTCGTCCAGGGCCAGACGATTTCGAACGAAACCGCGCGCCCATGAAAGGCAGCGGCTTCCACGCGTATGGGCAAATCTTTTCTGCCGGGATACCAGCCTGTCCATGCGGCGCGCGCGTCGGTGACGGTCATTGGCGGCCATTCAGGAACAGCGGACTGGAGCGTGGCGGGGTTGATACCCGCGGCACTAAACAGGGGCGCCCAGTCGACCTGGGCTTGGGTGGCCGGGTCCGTTTCGTGCTCAGGAGGCGTAGCTCTGAAACGCCGTAAGCGTCCGTCGAGGTCGGTGTCGACCCGGATCATACCAGGCAATAGGGCAACGGGCTCATGCGCGCTGACGAGACCGCCGGAGCCATCGTCGGTCACCAGCGGCCGGGGGCTTTGGCGATACCAGAATTCCAAAGGAGAGGGCGGATGCGACATGAGCCGCGCCAACTCGTCACCCTTGACCTTGCCACGCATATACAAGAGGTAATCGCCCTGCTCGCGAATACCTGAGGCGGTGTCGGCGGGCCGCTCCGTGTAGCCCAGACTTTTCACGATGTCGCGCGCCTTTGAGGCGAGTACTTCGGGCGAGTTCTCCAAAGGGACGCGGTTGATCATTTGGAGATGTGGCTGCGCGAAGCAAAAAATGAGCAATCCTCCCGCGAATAAGGCCAGAGCGGAGATGGCGATTCGCGGACTCAGGCCTTCGTTGGAACCGGCGGCTGCGACGACTTCGGGTGACGGAGTCTCTCCGTCTGCGAGTGCGGCCGCCAGCGGGTCACCGCCGGGCAAAGACGCGGCGAGCGCGAGGGCCGATGACGGCCGCTGCCGGGGATCGGCATTGAGGCATTTCAGGATCGCGCGCTCGACCGTCTTATCCAGATCGCTGACCAGCGACGAAGGATTGGTGACGCGGTTCTGCTGCCTCATCTGCGTGACTTCGGCAACGGTATCGGCCTTGAACGGGAGGTGGCCGGTGAACATCTCATACAGCACCAGCCCGACGGCGTAGATGTCGCTCTGGACCGAAACTTCTTTGCCTGTGAGTTGTTCCGGCGACATGTACGCGGGCGTGCCATTGCGTATTTCTGCGCCCTGCAGATGATCCGCGAGACCGGCCAAACCGAAATCGGTGATGCGAAGCTCGCCGCGCGCATCGATCATGATGTTGGCTGGCTTGATATCGCGGTGGAGGACACCCTGGGCGTGCGCGGCGGCGATTCCGGCGCAGGTTTTGCGGGCGAATTCGGCGGCTTTGTCGGGCGGCAGTCTTCCAATGCGGCGCAGGAGGCTTCCGAGATCTTCCCCGTCGATATACTCCATCGAGAGATAGGGCGCGCCATCGATTTCGCCAATGTCGTAGACGCGGCAGACGTTCTTGTGCGAGATCTGGCGGGCGATGCGGACTTCGTCGTAGAAACGTTTCAGCAGGTTGACGTTGCCGCGGGCCGAATCGGGAAGAAACTTCAGCGCGACAGGTTGTCCCAGAAGCAGGTCATCCGCCCGAAAGACTTCACCCATCCCGCCTTTCCCGAGGCACGAAACGATTCGATAGCGGCTGGCGAGAAGCATGCCTGGCGGAAAGCGCTCACCTGGGTGCGAGTAATTGGCCATGACGGGCGAGGACGAAACAGAAACGGCCAGCGTCTCAACGCTGTCGGGATCGGCGGAGTTGGCCGACGGTCCGCATTGCGGACAGAAACGAGCGGCTTCCGCCAGGGGTGTGGAGCAGACTGAGCAGCTCAGCATGGCTAGCTGTCAGGATAGCGCGGGGGAGTCGTCCCGAATGAAAAAAGCCCGGCCAGGGGTCAAGCCCGGCCGGGCAATGATTGCTTGTTAGCTTTGCGTTGAGGCCGCTCACGGCGGCTTTGCTGCCTAGCCGCTCATTGCGGCCAGGAACTCGCTGTTGGTGCGGGTCTTGCCGAGCTTATCGAGCAGCAATTCCATCGTTTCCACCGGCGACAACGGACTGAGCACGCGCCGCAGAATGTAGACGCGATTGAGTTCGTCCTTCGGCATGAGCAGTTCTTCCTTGCGGGTGCCGCTCTTGTTGATATCGATCGCCGGGAATACGCGCTTGTCGATGAGTTTCCGGTCGAGATGGATTTCCATGTTGCCGGTACCCTTGAATTCTTCAAAAATCACGTCATCCATGCGGCTGCCGGTATCGACCAGCGCCGTCGCGATGATGGTGAGTGAACCGCCTTCTTCGATATTGCGCGCCGCGCCGAAGAACCGCTTCGGGCGCTGCAGCGCGTTGGAATCCACGCCGCCGGAAAGCACCTTGCCCGAGGGCGGCACGATCGTGTTGTAAGCGCGGGCCAGACGCGTGATGGAATCGAGCAGAATCACGACATCCTTCTTATGCTCGACCAGACGCTTGGCTTTTTCGATCACCATTTCGGCGACCTGCACGTGACGCGTGGCTGGCTCGTCGAAGGTGGAGGAAATGACTTCGCCGCGCACGGAGCGCTGCATGTCGGTGACTTCTTCCGGGCGTTCATCGATGAGAAGAACGATCAGCGAAACTTCCGGATGATTGGTGGTCACGGAGTTGGCGATGTTCTGCAGCAACATCGTTTTACCGGTTCGGGGCGGGGCGACGATCAGGCCGCGCTGACCTTTACCGATGGGCGTGACCAGATCCATGACGCGTCCGGAGAAGTTGTCGCGCACCGTTTCGAGTTTGAAGCGGCGATCGGGATAAAGCGGCGTCAGATTGTCGAAGAAGATCTTGTTGCGGGCTTCCTCGGGTGGTTCAAAGTTGATCGCGTCGACCTTGATCAGCGCGAAGTAACGCTCGCCTTCCTTCGGAGGGCGGATCTGGCCGGAGACCGTGTCGCCGGTACGCAGATCGAAACGGCGGATCTGCGAAGGCGAGACGTAAACGTCATCCGGGCCGGGAAGATAGTTGTACTCGGGGGCGCGCAGGAAGCCGAAGCCATCAGGCAGGCATTCCAGAACACCCTCGGAGAAGATCAGACCGCTCTTTTCCGCCTGAGTCTGCAGGATCTTGAAAATCAGCTCCTGTTTGCGAAGACCGGCGGCATTGAGCACGCCCATGTCTTTCGCGATGGTGTTGAGATCGAGAATGCTCTTGTCTTTGAGCTCAACCAGATCGAGCGTTGGCCCGGCCTGTTTGCCCTGTTGCTGTTGCTTGCGGCGCTGCTCACCGGGGTGAAGCTGACGCTGCGCATGCGGATGATGCCCGGCCGACTGGCCAAGCTGCACGACAGGCTCGATCGTTGCCAACGCTGTTGACGGAGGCGAGGCGGGGGGTGCGGAGTCGCTGCCGTTTGCAGGCTCCGGCACCGCCGCGGCTTCGGCTTTGGGGGCTTCCGCTTTCGGAGCCTCCGCCCTTTGAGTGTCAGGCTTCGGGGCATCAGTTCTTGCCCCATCGCCCTTGTCGCGCGGCGGCCGATCTCCTCTTGGATGACGATGCGGCTTCCCGCCTTCGTCTGTCTTCTCAGCGGTCGCTTCCCGAGCGGGTGCGGCGGCTGTCTTCTCGGGAGCCTGCTCCTGAGGTGGGGCGCTGTTTGATGCAGTGCTGTTTATTGGTGTGTTTTCGTTATCGCTTGCCAAATTTCCCTCACTCCCCGGCCAGTTACGGCCGAGAACGGCAGCGGCTCGGCATATTGCCTGATGGCTTTAAGTCCGCGCTGCTGCTCTGACTGATTGAGTTTGTCCATCTTGGAGGCCACTACTACATATGGCCAGCCGTTTGCTTCCAGCCACATCTTCAGATCAAGGTCTTTTTCCATCCATCCCCGCCGGGCGTCCAGAACCAGGGCTGCTATTCCCAGGTTCTTTCTTTCCTTCAGGTAATGTTCGATGAGCCGTGCCCATTCGTCGGACGCTTCACGAGGAGCACGCGCGTATCCATAGCCGGGTAAGTCTACGAAGTAGAATTTGTCGTCTATGCAATAGAAATTCAGAGACTGCGTGCGACCGGGCGTATTACTCGTGAATGCCAGCTTGCGCTGTCCAGTGAGCGCATTGATCAGGCTGGATTTACCGACATTGCTTCTCCCTAAAAATGCCACCTCCGGCAGTCCGTCGGTCGGGAGCTGTCCGGGATCGTTAACGCTTTTGACGAATTCTGCTTTCAAGTGTACTACAACCAGGCGGGCGATTTCAGGGGGAAGAACGCGGTCACGTCCTGCTAATAGAGTACCACGGATACCAGCCTGCGACCATGAAGGTTGGAAATCACTCCTGTTGAAATCAGCCGCAAGGGCGCCGACCGCCTGGCGAGCGGCCATCCGTGGATCTTTCGCTCAGATATTGTTTCGACCGGGGGGGCTGCCTCTGAGCCCGGGGCGGGGGAGATGGTTCATGTCCTGGACGCGCGGGGCCGATTCCTCGGCCAGGCGCATTACAGCACCTCTTCCCAGATCGCTCTTCGGATGTTGACCCGAACTCCCGAGAAGGTGGACATTGGCGAACGAATTGCCGCCGCCCAGCGTTTCCGGGAGAAGGTAGTCGGGGATTCGACTGCCTACCGGCTGGTTCATGCGGAAGCGGATTTTCTGCCGGCGCTGATTATCGATCGCTACGCCGATTGCTTCGTCGTCCAGGCGCTCGATCAGGGGATGGACCGCGTAACACCCGAAGTCATTGCCGCGCTCGAAGTGCAGTTTTCACCGCGCGCCATTGTGCTGCGGAACGACGCGGCCGTACGAACGCTGGAGCAGTTACCCCGCGAAGTCAAGCTGGTCAGGGGCGAACTGGATAGTCCGGTCGCAATTTCGATGAACGGATTCCAGCTGGAAGCCGATCTGGTGAAGGGCCAGAAGACGGGCGTGTTTCTGGATCAGCGCGAGAACTACATGGCGGTCGCGCGCCACGCCCACGGACGCGCGCTCGATTGTTTTACCTGCACCGGCGGCTTCGCGCTGCATCTTGCGCGAACCTGTGAACGTGTGGAAGCGGTGGATTCCAGCGCAACGGCGCTTGCAACCGCGCGGAAAAATGCCGAGCGCAACGGGCTGGGCAATATCGAGTTTCGTGAAGCGGATGCTTCGGAATATCTTTCAGGCCGGCGTAGCTATGACACGATTGTTCTCGATCCGCCGGCATTCGCGAAGTCCCGCAATCAGCAGGAGGCTGCGGCTCGCGCTTATAAGGACATCAATCTGCGTGCGCTGCGGATGCTCGGACCGGGGGGAATTCTGGTGACGTGTTCGTGCTCGCATCATGTGAGCGAGGCGACGCTGCTCGAAATCGTAGCGGAAGCCGGGCTCAACGCCGGCCGCACGCTGCGGGTGCTGGAACGGCGGACACAGGCGGCAGACCATCCGATTCTGCTTACTGTGCCGGAGACGCTTTATTTGAAGTGCGTAATTCTTCAGGTGGCCTAGTTTGGGCGTTGATATACTTGACACAACAACCACAACATAAAACCTGACCTAACCAGGGTGAACAGTATGGATACAAAGGTGGCGCTCGCAGTGGGCGAACTACTGTTCCAACAGTTTTCGTCGCTTCAAGAAATCGCCGGGAAGACTCTCCAATCGGTTTGGGAAATCGAACGTTTGGGTTGTGTTGAGCAAGTCATTCTTGATTTCGGCCCCGTTTCGTTTGTCGTCTTGGCCATCTCTGAGGATGACTCGGTTGCGTTTTGGTGTATGAAGACGACTGATCTCGACACTAATGGGCGGGTGGACGCAAGTCAGGGCGAGTTCTGGAGCAAATTCATTGGCGAGCCATTCGGGTGGGGCTGGCTGACAGTCAACCAACAAGGCTACTGTGATGGGATGCTTCTGAGTTTCGGGGGCATTGTTCCTCAAGTGGTTATGAACATTAAGGCGTCCTCGATTGCGTGGGGGCGGATCTCAATGGTCGCCAAACCACAAGCGGGTTAGCGGGTTGTGTCGGTATATTAACGCCGATACTGTCGACGCGTGACTGACTTGATACTCATTAGCGTTAACCTCGCATCACGGCTACGATATCCCGTGCCGCCTTCTCCAGATCCCTTTGCTCCGCCAACTGAGAGAAGATTTCACCGAGCGAAGGCAGTTGCATCAGATTTCGCAGATTCTCCACCGAATCAGCCGCGCGAATCCGGCCCTTATAAATAATGACCACCTGCGCGCAGGACTTCTCCACCGATTCGAGAACGTGCGAGATATAGAGGATCATCTTTCCGGCTGCCGCAAGTTCCGTTAAGAGGTGCTCGAACAGCAGAGCCGAAGTCACGTCGATGCCGGAGAGCGGCTCATCCAGAATCAACAAGTCCGGATCGTGCAGCAGCGCCGCGGCTATCAAAACCCGCTGTTTCATCCCCTTTGAATAAGCTGAGATTGGTGCATGCCGATGTGGATGCAGCGCCAGCAGACTCAGCAGATCGTTTGCCTTCTGGTCCACCACGGCAGTCGGCAGAAGTCGCAATCGTCCGATCAACTGCAGATACTCCAGTCCCGTCAAGTACGAATAGAGATGCGGCTCTTCAGGTACATAGCCCAGCCGCCGCTTGAATGCCGCAATGTCGGATCGAATGTCCCGGCCGTCGAGAAGTACGCGGCCAGTGGTTGGCTCCAGCATGCCCGTGATCATCTTCACGGTTGTCGATTTACCCGATCCGTTTGGCCCCAGATATCCGGTAACTTCACCGGGTCTGACCGTAAAGTTGACATCGTTAACGACCGGAATGTTCCGGTAATATTTCGTGAGCGCCTGAATCTCGAGCATGTTCTCCTCTGTTAGTGCGACAGCCCCAGCGTACGGATCACCGGATCCTCATCGCCCAGATAGTCCAGGCTTGTCTGCGATTTCGCGCGGCCGTGCCATTTCCAGAACATCATCCAAACCAGCCCCGCCGCGGGTAAAAACGCGGCGGCGTAGAACGGCTCCCACATGAGCCAGGTTTCAAATTCCGCCAGTTCGCGGCTGTAGAGAACAAGTCCGCCCACGTAAATGGCGACCAGCCAAACCAGATTGTTCATCTCCGGAAAATAGCCGCAGGTGAAAGGAATCTTCCGGAAATCGAAAAACATTAATTCCGTCAGAAGAATGGAAAGCGTCACACCAAAGAGAAACTGGAACAACACCATCGGGACAGAAAAGAAGGCAAGTTGCAGCGGAGCCAAAAGGAGAAACAACGGGACCACGCCGCATATGACGGTCCACTTGCGCATCGCGATCATACATTGCCGCGTGCTGTTCGTATCGCTCATCTGGAATGCCCAGTTGGAACTGAGTTCAGCAGGGAAGTTGAATGCCGCTCTGAGTCCTGAAACCAGGACGAAGGAGAGTGTTAGCGGAATCCGCATCAGCTCACTGCGGTCCAAACCAAGGTTCACTACGGTGAGCGATGAGCCTTTGCCGGCGAGTGTGAATGATGGCGCCAGACTAATCAACACCAGCGCCGCGCCAAAGCCCGCATAGACGGCGAGAAACAGGCGATGCTTCATGCTGCGGCAGATCGTCTGCCCGATGTAATGATAGACAGCCTGCTGAACAGGATTCTTCAGTAACAGGCGATCGACCATCCCGTTGATCGCTATACGCACACGTCCGGGGCCGGACGGATTTGAGGGAGGCGCTTCGACCAGTTTTCGAACATGCCGCCGGTACATCGGCAGATGCGTCAGTCCGAATAGTGCGACAGCATAGCCCAGCGCCGGAACGGCCATGTGTCCCAGGCGCAGCAGTTCCGAATTCCTCACCGCAGGGCGAATGAGTTCATACAGACCCGTAAACCAAAACGCAGGGACGAATCGACCCAGACCAGGATAGTGAATCACTGCCATTCCGATACCGCCCGCGAACAAAGGCGACACGAAAAACAGCATCACCAGAACGCTCATGAGCAGCGTCTGCGTGCAGGTAGCGACTACGCGAAAGATCCTTGCGGGAACGGCAATCAGCAACAGACCCTGAATCGAGGCTGCGGCGAATGCGGAGAAAACACCGGCCGCGAGTACCACCAGTAAATGCGTTCCTGTCACTGCAAGGAAACTGCCGTTATCGAGCACGCTGGACCATAACAGCGTCACGATGCCATTGATTGCGGCCAGAAACATTCCGAGAAATACAACGAACGCCGTCATCTTAGCGGCAAATAACTTCCACAAGGGCAGCGGAAGCGGCAACAGAACCTGGTAATCGCGCCGATCGAGGAACAGGGCATCCCATTCAAATACGACGATGAATCCGATGACGACCATCGAAAGATAGAGGAACAGGCATCGCACGGAAACAAGATTCCAGCCGGCGCTGATCTGCCCGTTGAAGTAGAGCAGAAGGGAGATGAACCCTCCTGGTGCAGCCAGGATTCCCAGCGTCTGAATCACGTTGGCTTCGGGGTCGCCCTGCGGAGAGAGCGATTCTTTGTCGAAGAAACGGCTGAAGAACAGCCGCACCAGAACTCCGAATGTGTCAGCGACCGCCGATTTGGACTGCGACATTGAGCTTCAGATACTTAATTCGCCGAAGGCTTCTCGATGTGCTCGATCCGATAGACCTCGACCGGCGCTGTATCGCGCTTCAACTCGAGTCCCATCCGCGCGAGCACATCGCTCAGCGTCGGTAAACCGGAATCCACAGCGGCGGGAGCGGCGTTCTGTTGATACTTCTCCGTGCTGATCGTGTAGAGTCCCTGCAATCCCGTCCTGTCGATCACCGCGCGGTCGTCCGTGCCATCGAGGTACAACGCGAGATCCGCCATTTCGACCGCCGCTCCGTGGATTCCGGGACCTGCGCCGCCCCAGACGCGATGGCAAACGATGCCGCCGTCAATCGAAGGGTCGGCTGGCTGGCCTCCGTTCGGCATGGTGCGAACCGAGCAGTCCTTTTCCGCAATCGCGGCTTTCGCCAGCCTGGGTCCACCTTTCGCCAAGGTCAGCACGTAGACAGGAAGCACCTTCGTCTCGCGTACCATTCGCAATCGGTAGCGCTCCGTGAGGAGGGCCTGCAGCATGAGGCGCATCTTTTCGTCCCGATCCCTGATAGATATTCCTGGAGGGAAGGCATCGGGCGACGCCGTTGCCCGAACATCGTACCTGTCCGTCATGATCTCCGGAGGGTAACTGAACCGTGGCCCCTGAAAAGGGAGCCTCCACGCGGTAGCGATCAGGATAATGAGCGGCACATTGGCGGCTGCGAAACGGCCTCCGGGCAGAAACTCGACTCGCCCGGCAGTCCGATCCTCCGCCTCGTGTTGTCTGATCGACGCGGCTTCGAAAGTGGGCTGCGTACCGGCTGCAGACTGCGCGTGAATCGCACTCGTTGCGAACAGAAGCCACGCGAGGGCAGTCCGTGTCATCATCCGGCCCTGCGCATCTGCTGTGGCACCCGCATCTCCGGGGGGAACAAAGCTCGGAGTAGAATCACGAAAAGCCAGGCCGAGGCGGTTTCCTGCGAGGGACACCAGCGCAGCAACATCAGATCAGGGCGAAGGGCGACGAGGAGAACAAGCTGCGTGAGGCCGGCCGAACCCATCGCGATTGCAATATCGAGCGTGATAGCCCTTTGCCGCCGCGTGTCCGGAGCTGCATAACCGTTCCGGACCAGCAACGAGAGCAGCGCTGCCGCGGTCGGAATCGCGACCTTCAGCAATGTTGCAGGATCCGTCAGATCAATGTGTACCGGCAGATCGGCCCATCCGGCTACGAATGAATAGCAGATCGCGCACGCGGTCAGCAGAAAGATCACCGCATCGGTATTCCTGCGAATCTGGCTCACGATGACGCGCGGCGTTACGGTCAGCGCGCTCATCGCATATTGCGCGGCGTTCACGTAACGCTCGTAAAGATCGCCCAGTACCTCTTCGCGGCACGCGGGCGGCAAAAACCAGCCCACAAGGTCTTCGGCAATTTCCGGTGGGTAGCGCATCTATTTCGTACCGCCTTCCCGGGCCCAGTTCCTGCCCCATACATCGGACGTGCTGTCCCAGATGCGCTTGGCGGTGACAGCCGCTTCCTCCAGCGCGCGACGCCCGGCAGGTTCCAGACGATAGCAGCGCTTCGCGCGCCCGCCACGCTCCGGCGTCGGTTCGGAGAACCACGAACTGACAAGGCCCTTCTCCTCCAGCCGGTCCAGCGTCACATAAACAGCACCGATTGATACCGATTTCGGATGCGCGAGTTTTTCTGCCTTTTCACGAATCGTGACGCCATAGGCGTTATCGCCCATCGTGAGAAGCGCCGTCAGGATGATCTGTTCGAAGACTCCGAGAGATTCGGACTTGCCCATTTGGTTAACACTGTAGTACAAACGGTCGACCATGTCAATGCCATTCAGTTTTCCGTTGGTATTTTGTCGGCGTGATCGATCACAAGAACATCCACGGGTGCCTTTCGGCGTTCCCAAGTCAATCCGAGTTCATTCTGCACAATCGTCTTTTGGGTCGCAATCATGTCGTCGAAGTTGGGCGGATCGTTGGACGCTGAGCGCGGCAGACGTGGCGCATCATGAAGGACGAATGTAAAACGTCCCGGCAGTTCCGTCATATCCACAAAGGGCTCCGGTGCAAAAGGCATGGTAGCCGAGAGAGCTGCTGCCAATGCTGCCATCGGCGCATTAGTAAATGAGTGGCCCCCGCGGCCGTCTGGATCTCGGATCAGTTCGTGACGAACGTTGGTGAAGCCGTTCCATGATGACTCCACCGGAGTCCCGGTAGGCGTTTCGTGGATTTTGAGTCCGCCTCCGGCTACGAGCAGAGCAAGAACGGGCATTTCCTTCTTCTCCCAGTGAACCGCCATGTGGAATCGCTCAGCCAGCAGTGTTCGAAGCATCAAACGCAACCGGCTCTCCGGAACAGAACCGGATGCCTTCGCGACAATGTCGTACCGATTCCCACTACCTGCTGGCGGCATCTTCAGCCACTCTGGTCCGGAGATCTGAAAATCTCGCACACCGTATGCCAGCACTATGCCGATCCACAGATCGATCCCGCGCAACGTCAGCGTATTCGCGGAAAACTCAGTTGTCACGCCACCAACCCTGTCACTGGGCCAGGCTTTGATCGAGGCTACCTCAAAGGCTGGCAGCACGGTAGTTGCAGGCTGTACCGGGGATTGCGGTGCGGCAACTATTCTGAGGGGGGATGTCGTGAGGAGGAGGGCGGCGGCTATACATGCGAACCCCACCGACGCGATTCCTGCCCGGCCCCGCTGCTGGCTGCTGTCGAGCACAGCGGCGACGCGCGATGCCAGATCGGCGCGGTTCGCCATTGCCAGAGCTGATGATTTCGACAGCCGCCGGGCCAGCCCTACGAGTTGATCGGCGTATGCCGTCGCCTCTGAGCGCATGAGCACCATGTCATCGCAGGATCGCTCCGCTTCCAGTGTGAGTTGACGCCACGCAATCCATACCAGAGGATGGAACCAATACATGGCACACACGCCTCGTGCGACGCAGTGACTAACCCAGTCTCTACGCCGTATGTGCTCCAGTTCATGCACGATGGCCCGCGTCAGACTTTCCTCGTCCCAGCTCTGCGCGTCTGGAGGAAGCACGACGGCGGGCCGCAAGACGCCACAGGTCATTGGGCCTGCTGCTGACTCGTGGAGAAGCATTTTGACCTCGCGATGAATGCCCACGTCTTGCGCCAATTTGTCGACGACTGCCTGTCCATGCCGCCACGGCAAGCCGGATCGACGTACTGAGCGAACCTGCATCAGGCCAGCGACTACCGGAAGGAAGAAAAGCGCCGCGACGGCTAACCATCCCGCCATGATTGGAGCAGACAGCGGAAATCCTGATGATTGCGGAGTTGCGGATGTAGCGCCAGCCTTGGTGTTCGACGGAACGAGAGACGAAATCGTGTCGGCGACCGTAGGCGGCGCGATCCGCTCCTGCTCCGTAGCCAGCACCGTGATGCGAACCGGCGGAGCAACCACAGAGGCAATCGGCAGCAACAGCAGCACCCCAAACGCCGCGGCCAGGAGCGCATGCCGCACCGCCGCACGGTTGCTGCGCGTAAACCATGTGCCGGTTATCGCCAGCGCCAGAATGAATGTCGCTTTCACCGCAATCGAGGCGGGGAGCGAACTGCTGATGGCAAGCATCATTTCGTTTACGGGCATCATGGCTGTTTCTTCCTTTCTTTGCGGACACGTTCAATCTCAGCCTTCAGTGAATCGAGTTCGTCATCGCTCCAGGGGGCTTCCGTTACGAGAGACGTCATCATCTGCCGCAGCGAGCCGCCAAAAAAAGTCTGCAGATACTGTTGCAATGCCGTCTGTTTCGCGGCAGACGGTGAGATCGTCGCCGAATACATATAGCGGAGCCCATCCTGCTGGTGTTTCAGGAGTCCCTTCTTTTCGAGCCGCGCGAGCATGACACGAACAGAAGAATCGCCAGGAGGACTCGTGAGACGGGTGCGGATATCCTCGGCGGACGCGCGATTATCCAGCGCAAAGACCGCGTTCATGATTTCCCGCTCCCGGCGGGTCAGCCGTTCATCATTCGATCTTGGCATGTGCGACGTTTGTCACATAATACCGTGACAAATGTCGCATGTCAAGCCGGAAGGCGTGAGCGCAATTTCACTGACGCGATTTACTCGCGGCTACGTTTCCAACACCGGCGGCTGATCCATCCGAACAGGACTGCGGCGACCGGGAACGCAACTGCCCCGATGTACATTCCGGTCTGCCGGTGCCGCGTGGCATCTGTGACCGTAAGATTCACCCAGATCAGTCGCACCGTGTACCACCCAAAGAACAGACAGGCTGCGCCCAAAACAGCAGCAAGAATTGTCAGGAGGAATCGCCTCACCCGATCAGAATAGCGCCTGGTCTTTAATTTGTAAAGTACTCTGCGTTGCTTGCATTAACCCTTTTGGAGCAGGATGACGGTACGGCCATCGAGCGGAGTCCGCCCAATGATGAACCACCCCAGCCGAAACCCTGTGCGGGCGATGACGAGTTCCACCCGGTTGAGATTTGTCGGGAGGACAAATTTTCGTGTGGTGATAACGGATTTTCCCGGCCTCACTTCTGTATCGAACGGCGGATCGGAAGGGGTGGGCACCGGGTTGTAGCGCGTGCCGTCTTCGGTGAGCAAATAAACGGTCAGATTGCTTTCGCCATGTATAGGACTTGAGCCGCGATTTCCCAGGCGGAAATCCACCTCATAGTCTTCATCGAGACTGTTGACGCCATGCGGGACGCGGCGCAGGCTGGCAACTCCGATCGACCAGTCGCCCGAATACTGCACCTCGTTTGCGGGGAGCATTTCCAGCGGCAAAGCCAGCGTGACGGCTACGAGAACAGTTGCGTAAATTGCCGCGATCACGAGATAAACGCGAAACGCCATCCATGCGGAGCGTGGTCTACCCCCGACGAGCGCGTTGATGATCTGCAAAAGGATGGGAACGAAGAGCGCCAGTAAAAAATAAAACAGTAGTTTAAATACGAGCAAAGCCGGATTCCTTCACTGCAAACTTTTGGCATTGCCAAAATCGCCGGCGGCAGATCTGTGGTCCGGCGCCAAACACTGAGCATACCAATTGAAATTGGATTGCAGCCTTGTCGCGGGGATCGCGTTTCAGGGCGTCGGTTTGGTGTGGCCGGACTGGCCGAGATGCGCGTAGAATCCGAGGTCCTTCCCCGTCATCCTTTTGGTTGCGAAGATAATTTGGCCGGTGTGCTCGGCAAAATGCTCGACGACGTGATAAACAACTTCTACTCCCGATACCAGATAATTCTGGATATCGTACGTGCGCATCAGCCGTGCGGTATCCAGCCATGAGATCACCTCCGCGGCCTGTTCGACGGTGTCGCGCAGGGAAAGCGCGAGTTCCACGGCTGGAGGGCCGCGGCGCGCGCTGAACTCACTATCCCGGTCACGCGGCACCGGATTGTTGCCAAGCGAAGAAACGATCCACTGCCGAACGTTGCCTTTCAGATGGAGCACAAGATTGCCGATGGAGTTTTCGTTCTCACCGCCACGTGCCCAGATCTGGTCTTCGGTCAGTGCCCCGAGACACACCTCGATGCGTTCGGCCAGCTGTGTCAGCTTGTCGACGGAGTATCTCAGAAAGATCGATTCGACATCCATAACTTCCCCCTAGAGGGGCGCGACCGTGACAGCCTTCGTGCCTGGTTCCATACGCCGAAGCGGATTGCGCAGCGCGCGCCCCATCCCCTCGAAACGTACCTGCATGACGTCGCCATCCTGCAGTTGGATCCCATTGCCGAAACTGAACGCATCCGCACCGAAGAAATGGATATGGAGGTCGCCTGGGTGGCGATGGAAATCGAACTTGAAATGATGATGTTCGATGTTCGCCAGACTGTGGCACATTGTCGCTTCGCCGGTTTTAATCGGGTGCGACCAGAGAATCTGCTGACCGCGCTCGACGGAGACTTCGCCCGGAATCATATTGAATTGCGCGTCGATCACGAGCTCGGGGCCGATGGCACAGGTTCGCAGCTTGGAGGCCGCGAGATAAAGATAGTTTTTGCGTTCAAAGACGTGATCGGAAAATTCGTTTCCCACCGTGAAGCCGACTCGCCGCGGAGTGCCGGCAGCATCGATCAGATAAACGCCCGCGACTTCCGGTTCCTCGCCGCCGTCATCGGCAAAATCGGGGACGACAAGCGGCTCGCCGTGCGCGCGAAGCGCTGAACCTGTTCCCTTATAGAACCACTCTGGTGACACACCGGCCTCGCCCGCTGGAGGCTTCCCGCCTTCCACGCCGCTCAGATACATCCGGGTGCTGTCGGTGACTGCCTGGGTTCCGGCATGGGTTCCGGCGTGCATCGCGTTACGATTTTTCGCGCTGGCCTGATGGGTGAGTCCGGTGCCGCTGACCATGCAGCGCGACGGCGAAGCGGGAAAATCGGCGGATGGCTGCAGGCGCCAGTCAGAGCCACCCCGATAGATCGTGTCGTAATTCAGCAGTTCGGAAGATTTGCGCTGCTCGATGGCGGCGAGCAGCGAGATTCCCTCGTGAAGACAAGCCGACGCAAGATCGTAAACGGTGGTGCATCGTTCCAGCAGCCGCAGGCTGGGTTCTTCGACCACAGCGACCCTGCGACCCGAGGGACCATTCAACTGGACTAATCTCATGTGGTTACCAGCTTAGCTGAAGCAGCGAAATTCCCTGGCGCGGCAGGCGAAAGTCGAGATTCACTTCTTTGCCGCCGGCCATCGGCGAAGGCGGTTTGAGCTCCTCCAATTGCCCGGCAGCCTCGAGCGTTTTGTACTGGTCCGCAGTGGGCTGTTGCGGCGAACCCATGTTCTTCCACGCCGTCCAGGCATTGCTGTGCGTCGCGTCAATGCGGTAGTGACGGAGCGTCAGCTTCTTTGCGGCGGCGGGCAATCCGGAGATCTGAAGCTGCACCGGAGTTTCCGCGCCAGGAAGATCGTCATCGTGATAATTCCAAACCAGGATGGATAGCTCCCGCGCGGAACTGACGGCCATGCCATCCACGTCAGGTGCCGCGCCGCGCACTCCGTTGGCTTGAATCGCGGCGACCGGAATGGCTCCGCTGCTTTCGAGGGTGACCCGATCGCCATGCATTCGCGCCGCCATGCGGAACAGATTCAACACAGGCTTATCGATGCCGTTGCTGGCCAGCGTGCGGAAGCCTTCAAAATAAGGCTGGCCTTCGAATTCGAAAGCCCACGTCAGCATCCCTGCGATATTGGTTTTTTCACGGTCCGCCAGCTCGAACATGTTCTTCATCATCACTGCTTCATAAGAAGCGTAGAGCGGCCCGTTTCGATAAGCGTTTTGCGGATAGACGCGAGCCGAGCACGCCGCGCAACCTTCGGGATCGGACTCGCTCACGATGATCGGCAGACTGCGGAACTTCGGGAAAGACGCCACGATCTGCATCCCCACCGCGGCATCGGCGGTATTTTTCGAAATGCCCATGCGGACATGGCCTTCCAGCACTTGTGGCTGGCCTTTGGCGTGATAGCTGATGAAATCGAGCGGTGCGCCCACTGCACCTGTCGCTGCATTCTTGCCTGTGTCGCAATGTTCCAGAAACTGTTTCAGGAACGCGGCAGCGCGTCCGGCGTTGGGGCCTGTGGAAGCGGGTCCTCCGACTCTTGCCGTGGGCAGCACGCGTTTGATCGCATCTGCCGCGTAATCGTACAACTGATCGTATTCGGCCGGAGTACCGTGCCAGTAACCGATGTCCGGCTCATTCCAGACTTCCCAATACCAGGATTCCACCTCGGCGCGGCCGTACTTCGCGACTTCGTGTTTCGCCCACTGGCTGACCAGCTCGCCCCACTTCGCAAAATCCTTCGGAGGGTAAGCCCAGCCGAGATAATACTGGTTGAAATTATCGCCGGGTTTCCAGTCCGGCTTATACGGATCGGGATGTGAGGAAAGCGCCTGCGGCATGAAGCCCACTTCCAGAAAAGGCTTGGCCCCCGCCTTGATGTAGGTGTCGATGATGCGGTCGACGATTGTCCAGTCATACGCCGGCTTACCTGCGGCATCTTCGGTGTATGCGTTCGTGGAACCCCACTTGTAACCCGAAGCGCCGTCTCCGGTGGCGAGCATGAAGTGCGTCCGGATGTAGACAGGGCCACCCAGTTTGCCAAGTTCCGCCACCAGCTTCTGCCCATTCTTCGCGTACGTGTAGTTTGGCTCGTCGTAACCGAAGTATCCGGAAATCGGCTTGTACGGGCCGACTGTCTGAGACGCGTTCACCCGAATTGCGACGTTTTCCTGCGAAAATGCCGCCGCCGCGAGGAGAATGCCGGCCGAGATAAGGCGCAGGACTGGTTTTAACATCTCTCGGATTGTACAGTATTGTTCATGCGCTTACCAGCAGCCATTGCTGTAACCCTGTGCGTCTCGTCACTCGCCGCCGCAGCCAGTCCAAACCGGATTTCCGGGGCGCTCAGCGACACAGCTCTCGGTAACAGCGATACCCGCGTTGTCCGGGGAAACGTTCATCGGCTGGCGATACAGCAGTCCGATCGCGGCGAAGTCAGTCCCGTCATGCAGATAGACCACGTAATGATGCTTGTCAAAATGACTGCTGCGCAGCAAGCCGACATGGATCAGCTCCTGCGCGACCAGCAGAATCCCTCATCGGCTGATTTCCATCGCTGGCTCTCACCCGAACAGTACGCGGACCGGTTTGGCCTGAGCGTGAGTGACCACTCCAAAATTGTTGCGTGGCTGACGGCGAACGGATTGACGGTCAATGAGGCGGCGCGCGGACGTAACTGGATTGTGTTCAGCGGCTCGGCGGTTCAGATTTCAAAAACATTACATACTTCGATTCATCAATATTCCGTCCACGGTGAAACTCATTTCGCTAACGCCACTGAGCCATCGCTCCCTGCCGGAATCGCCGATGTGATTGGCGGCTTTACCGGACTGAACGATTTCAATCCGAAATCTCAGGCGCGAGTTGTCGGTCCTCCCAACTTTACTTCCGGCGGTTCGCACTATCTGGCGCCCGGCGACTGGTCCACCATCTATAACGTTGCCCCGCTGGCCGCCGCCGGCTACGATGGCACCGGTCAGAGTATCGCCGTGGTGGGCGAGTCGGACATTACGGCTTCGGACATCAGCTCATTTCGTACGGATTTCGGGTTGCCCGCGAATACGATTAAGCAGATTCTTTTCGGGACCGACCCCGGCTTCACGAGCGCGCAAATCGAAAGCAATCTGGATTTGGAG
>Ga0206991_10114_pt1 | contig 23185 bp, 18 predicted proteins | sample Alteio_BWMinCont_9_FD_153286 | JGI IMG/M metagenome (GOLD analysis project Ga0206991, IMG submission 153286) | Enriched cells from forest soil in Barre Woods Harvard Forest LTER site, Petersham, Massachusetts, United States -... | ecosystem: Environmental > Terrestrial > Soil > Temperate forest >...
TCAACACCACTCCATCTGCGGTGCGGCGCGTTTCGGCTATTTGCCCGAGGGACAGTTTCAGTTTCTGAAGCTCGTCGGCGTGCTGCGTGCGATTTTCTTCTGTTTTATGCGCGGCCTGAGTGGGCGGTTGCGCGGCTGCCTCCGGCTCAAGGGGCGACAGCGCTTGCGCCGCGGATGTCGCTTCCGGCTGTTTCACCTGATCGGGGAGTTGCTCGGGGCGAATCGTGGGTGTTTGGGCAGGGGCTGCTTGGGCAGCGACGGCTTGGGCAGGGGCTGCTTGGGCAGGGGCTGCTTGGGCAGCGGCGGCTTGGGAAGCTCTCTGATCGAGACTCTTGACGTGCTGCTCGGCGCCCTGCAGGCGCTGGTTGAGCTGCTCTGTCTGACGATTGAGGTGCGCCACTTCCCGGTTCAATCGCCTGACCGACCTCAGAAGCCACAGACCGAAAATGGAAGCAAGAACCAGGACAAGCCCTATCGCGGCCGCTCCAAGAACCAACGACGGCGCTGACCTGCTTTGCCTCTTGGGAAAACCGTCGTAAACGTGTTGTGCCATTGGGTTGGACGGCCCGTCAGCCAGCTCATTTTCGTGAATCCGCTCCTCGACTTCCGGTATGTTCGTCATGGATTCACTCCTTCCTAGTCAAACCTTGGGGCGGGTTAGATCCATTTTATAAGAGGGGCTCGACAGAGAATCGGGTGGCGAAGGGCAAATGGCTCAAGAATTATCTGTCCGCAAGTACAGGCCGACTGTCACGGCCGGACCAATCCCAAATTCGCTGGGCGCAGGGATCGGGAACTCCAAAATCCACACTTGACATCGACGGATAATCCACTACCATATGGTTGTGGATAAGTTAGATACAACATTTGCGGCTCTGTCTGATCCAACCCGCCGGGCGATGATCGAACGACTCTCCCATGGGCCTGCCTCGGTGCATGGATTGACGGAACCGTTTGCACTCTCGCAGCAGATGATTTCAAAACATATTGCCTACCTGGTGCGGGCGCGGATTGTGATCAAGACGAAGCGTGGAAGAGAGAGCGTGTGCAAGCTTAGGCCAGAGGCGATAAAGACAGTCAGCGACTGGGCGATTAGCTATCGCCGATTCTGGGAAGAGAGTTTCGACAAGTTGAGTGTGGTTGTGAATCAAATGAAAAAAACGGAGGTCAGAGATGACAAAAAACACGGTTAACGAGAAAGAGCGGATGGTTGTCACTAGAGTGTTTGATGCCCCACGCGCATTGGTTTGGAAGGCGTGGACAGACCCGAAATATGTGATGCAGTGGTGGGGGCCGAAAGGCTTTAGCTGCCCCGCTTGCGAGATCGATTTTCGCGTAGGAGGAAAATTTCTCTGCTGCATGAGAACGCCGGATGGGCAGGAGGGCTGGAATGCCGGGGAATACCACGAGATTGTTCTGCACGAGAAGATCGTTTACTCCATGTACTTTTCCGACTCGAAGGGAAACAAGGTTGAGCCTGAGGAGTATGGAATAGAACATGAGGCCATAGACGATGCGCACGACGTGGTTATTTTTGAGGATTTTGGAAACGGCCAGACGAAGCTCACCCTCATTGGAAGTGAACCCATGGAGAGCGCAAAAAACAGCGGGCAACTAGAGGGTTGGATCGAGATACTCGATAAAGTTGCCGCAGTTGTTGCGGGGCTAGCGCAGGCGAAATAAGAAGTTGAAGTTTTGATGATCGTCATGCGCGAGATACAGCTAAGGCTGGCGGCGGAGGCTTGGTTAGAACGGGCTTCTCGTCGCTTGGCCGAATAGTCGCATTTCCGGCCAAGTGACCCTTGGCTCAACTGTTGCCTTCAGGCCAATGCGCTCAGCGACCAATGTTTACCGAACTCAACATTAGTCCTGTGAAACGCGTTTATGGTCATTGACTCGTATGACGCCCGGGGCGTCGGCAACTCAAAAACAATCGTGAAGTTCTGACCTCCCCTGTTGGCCAGGATACGGGCCGCGGTTGTCGGAGCACCAAGTCCCGTTCCACGCGCCGACTTAGACTAGGGTTACGATCTTGCTGCATTGTTGATTGGAGTGCTTCCAGGTTACAAACGGTCCATTCGGAACTACCTTGACGTCTCGGAGGCTCCCTTCTGGACTGCAAGCACAGGCAGCCCCGCTGGAGCTTCGAGCGTCCGCTGTGGCGAGTGCCGCCAGACCACTGAGGGTGAACGTCCGCGTTTCTGCCACTGGAGCACAAGGTCCGCCGCAAGGATTGAGAACGCCAGGCAGACCCACACAATGGTCTCGCTCGCACGGTCGCCGAGGTTCTCCCAGCCAGTTACACCGCCGATCACTCGCCCCTCAAGAAAGACCAGTGCGACGGCAAAACTGCGAGTCATCCATTGCTGATGCTCTTGGACTTTGCCTTTGAGAATGAAGACCATCGCGATGCCGGTGGTAACCATCCACAACACAGCGTCCACCGCAGCGGCCATTGTGAAAGACCGGGTCCCTCCCATGCGTTCCTGGAAGTACTGGATATAGAAGCCGAGGGGAGCTGCCAGGAACACACCGGCAACGTAGATGCGCCCGACGACCCGATGGAACCGGCTGAAACGCCGACGAAGCCGGTCGGAGAACTGCATTGGGCCCAGCAGAAGCGCGCAGGCTCCTGCTATTCCATGCGGCAGCAGCCACCACTTAAAGGGCTGATAGTGTTGCCAGATTGGGTCCTTCGGATGTACCAAGAAACGTTCATCGTGAGGGATAACGTAGGCCAACATAAGGCCGATGGCAGCAAAGGGCAAATATTTTGCGCGGAACCACTGCCTTTGCTCAAGGGGCGTGGGCATTGTTGACATCCAGAGCCTCCAGGACCGTTGATTCTCGATTTGTCGTTGCCATGACGAGGGTACGAGAGCGAAAGGAAACCGCAGGCGGTGAGCGGCGGTTTTCTCTCGCTCGTAAGGCCTTTACTGCTTCCGAGTTCTATGGGACGCCGCTGCCGCATGGTCTTGGCCAACGGACGGAACATCGGCACCGCAATCATTGCGCAGTTCGTTCGGGGCGCCGGCCGGCGGTGGGCTGGACGCATTGTCGATGCAAGGGATGGCGCTTAGATACTCATAGATGGCTTCGATCTGATGGTCGGTCATGTTGTGAAAAATCGGCCATGGCATGACTTGGAGCTTGCTACCGTCCACAGGAGGCGGGACGCAGATGCCCAGCGCTATGTTGGGGTCCGTGTCTGATTGACAAGTTGGATGGATATTATCGAAATCCTTGCCCGTCCTAAGAATCTCCTTAAATTCCGCAAGCGTGTGTCCTTCCGGACGCCCGTTCTTATCCGGCGTCAGGTTGCGGGAGATAATGACTGGACCCACATACGGGAATCCGGTTGTGGGATCAATGGGATATCCGTCTGGCGGATACGATGGTGGAATGGAGCCATTCGGAAACCCTCCCACGGCAGCACTTGGAGGCACAGCCGGACCGAAGGGTGAGCCTCCGGCCAGGTAAGTAGTGGGGTCTGTTTTTGTTCCCAGGGGCTGGTTCAAAAAGTACGGGTTCCCGTTGTTCGCGTAGTTGAAGTTTGGAGGCCCACCAGCAGTGTGGCAGCCATTGCAGTCAGCCTGAGCGTTGACAATGAAGCTGCCTAATCCCACCAAATCCCGGTTTTTCCCTTCCAGATTCAGCGGGACGGGAGCTATCGCGTAACCGATGTGGACAAGCCGCTCCTCATCTTTATTTTCATTGTCCTGCGCCTGCACGCGAGGCGGGGTGTTTATCATTCCCGCCAGAACAATCGCCCCCAGGGCTGCAACGGCTCCCGCCACCACTTTAGAAAGTTGCGGTATCTTCAATGTCGTTCTCCTTTATAAAGAACTGTGCCCGGCTAATGCTCCGGTGGCCTGACGCTGGGGCGCATGATGTTTCAAGTTCGACCGAGCTGGCAATGGAGAGGGTCTGGAGAATCGTGTATTTTTATGTAGCGATAACTTGCTGAATGGCCTTGGCTTATTGACCGCCCAGGAAGGGATGTAGAATCACAGCCGAGTTGGTGGAGTGATCAACGTTGACTCGAGACCTCGTCAGATTTGAGGATTTTGAACTAGATCTTCGCGCCTACCAGGTGCGACGTTCGGGGCGCACGCTGAAGCTGGAACGAATCCCCATGGAAGTCTTGCTAATGCTGGCGGAGCGGCGGGGCCATCTGGTGACGCGGGAAGAGATCATTGAAAAGCTCTGGGGCAAAGACGTCTTTCTCGATACCGATAATGCCATCAATACTGCGATTCGGAAAATCCGCCAAGTCCTCAAGGACGATCCTGAACAACCGCGGTTCGTTCAAACGATAACTGGGAAGGGATATCGCTTCATCGCGCCAGTCACCGAACCCGGGACTAAGGAGGCAACTCAGGAACGGGAAGGAGATTCATCGCGCGCCGGAAGGACAAAGGAGGCAGCAACCGGAGCGGACCTTCGAAAGCGCAGGGTGTTGCTCGTTGGTGGTGCCGTGGCGGTGGCCGCTCTGGCAGTGGCTGGTTACCTCTATTTTCACCGCGCGCCAAAGCTCACTGACAAGGACACAATCGTCCTTGCCGATTTCGCGAACTCCACGGGCGATCCGGTCTTCGACGACACGTTGCGGCAAGGCTTGGCGGTGCAACTTGAGCAGTCGCCTTTCCTGAGCCTCATCTCGGACGAGCGCATCCAGCAGATGCTGAAGCTGATGGCCAAGCCAGCCGACACACGACTTACCCCGGAGGTCTCCCGGGAAATCTGTGAACGGACGGCGAGCGCCGCCGTTCTCGACGGAGCGATTGCCGGCCTTGGGAGCCAGTACGTATTGACGCTGCGTGCAAAGGACTGCCGCAGTGGAGATGTATTGGACGAGGAGCAAGTGCAGGCCGCAAAAAAAGAAGACGTCCTCAATGCCCTAAGCCAAATTGCGAGTAAATTCAGGACTCGCGTCGGGGAATCACTGACCACCGTGGAAAAGCACGATACGCCTCTTGCGGAAGCCACGACTCCGTCGCTTGAAGCCTTGAAATCCTACAGCACTGCCTTGAAAGTGCTCTTCTCAACCGGTTCTTCTGCCGCTTTGCCTCTCTTTCAGCGCGCCATTGAGATCGATCCCAAATTCGCCGTGGCACATGCGTACGTGGGACGCATGTACGGTGATCTTGGCGAGACTGCGCTTTCCGCGGAGAGCACCGGCAAAGCCTATCAATTGCGCGACCGCGCCAGTGAGCCGGAGAAATTCTTTATCACTGCTTCCTACGATATGCAGGTCACGGGAAATATGGAAAAGGCGGAGCAGACCTGCGAATTGTGGGTGCAAACGTATCCTCGCGAGATGATGCCCCACTCCTTCCTATCCGGAATCGCTGTTCCTGTCCTGGGTAAATACGACCGGGCGGAGGAGGAAGGCCAGAAAACGATTCGGCTCAACCCGGACTTTGCTATTGGCTACAGCGTTCTTGCCTTTAGTTATGCCTATCTTGACCGCTTTGGCGACGCCGGGAACGTCCTGCAAAAGGCTTCGGAACGCAAACTGGAAATTCCTGAATTTCTTATCCAGCGATACGACCTTGCTTTTTTGAAGGGCGACGCCGCCGGAATGCAGCGGGAAGTTGCTCTGGCCCGGGGAAAAACCAGAGTGCTGGACTGGATCTCGGACCACGAAGCTTTTGCATTGGCCTATTCCGGCCGCCTGCGGGAAGCGAGGGCCATGTCTCGCGCTGCGGTGGATTTGGCGCAGCAGGACGGACAACGCGAGCGCGCCTCGCTCTACGAGGCTGCAGCGGCGCTACGAGAATCCCTTTTTGGAAATACGCTGGCAGCAAGGCAACGCGCTGACGCGGCTCTGGAGCTCTCAAGGGCTCGTGACACCGAGTACGGGGCCGCCGTTGCTTTGGCTCTCGCCGGAGATCTGTCCAATGCTCAGAAACTCGCCAATGATTTGGAGAAACGTTTTCCAGAAGACACATCCGTGCGATTCAGTTATTTGCCCACGCTCCGCGCGCTTTTCGAACTGCATCGTGGCGAGGCTTCGCAAGCCATCGAATCTCTGGGTATCTCCGCCCCAAACGAATTGCGAGCTCCTACTAGCAGCTTCTTTGGCTTTTTTGGTGCCCTATATCCTATCTATGTGCGCGGCCAGGCCTATCTGGCCGTGCATCAAGGGGCCAATGCCGCTGCCGAGTTCCAGAAAATTGTGGATCACCGCGGCATCGTGGTCAGCGATCCCATTGGCGCACTGGCGCACTTGCAATTGGGCAGGGCCTACGCGCTGGCGGGAGATAAAACCAAGGCAAGATCCGCCTACCAGGATTTCCTTATGCTTTGGAAAGATGCGGACCCGGACATTCCCATTCTGAAGCGGGCCCAGGCCGAACACGCGAATCTCAATTAAGGCATTGCCTCGCTCTTAAGAGCCCTTGTCGTGTCACGACAAAAAATCCAAAAATGGCCTGCAGTCAATTCCGGCAATGGCACTCGCAGCCTATTGTATGCCCTCGTGTAATACGGAACTGATTCCGGCCAGAACTCCGATTCTGGGAGAACTGGCCAGATTAGGAATGAGAAACGCCCTTATGGCCATTAACTCCGGAATTGTCGGCAACTCGGAAACAATAGTGAAGTTCTGTCCTCCGCAATGGCCAGGATCCGGGTGGACAAGTTCAAAACGGAAAGATTGATCTCGGCGATAGCTTTGCGTGCTTGAGCTTCTGCGTTGTCATAGAATCTGAGGATGCGGCGACGATTTTTCGTTGAACAATTTGAGGGCGATCGCGCGGTGATGGAGGGCGAGGCGGCGCATCATCTCGGGCGTGTCTTGCGGGCGCAAATCGGCCAGGTTTACGAACTGAGTGATGGCCAGCGTGCTTGCCTGGCGCGCATTGAGGAAGTGAAGCGCGACCGCGTTGAATTCGCTCTGGTTGAAGAGTTGCCGGTCTATCGGCCGGCGTTCCAGACGACGCTGCTGATTTCGGTCGTGAAGTTCGACTCGTTCGAATGGGCCATGGAGAAAGCCACCGAGCTTGGCGTCGGCCGGATTGTGCCGCTGGCCGCTGCTCGCAGCGAGAAGGCCCTTCTCTCGGCGGCGCCTAAGCGTACTGAGCGGTGGAAGAAAATTCTCCTGGAGGCTTCGCAACAGTCCCGCCGCGTCAGCATTCCTGCGTTGGCGCACCTAGCGAAGCCGGAAGCCGCTTTTTCATCCCGTGCCAAAGGTTTGAGAATCCTTCTTTCTGAGCGCCCGGACGCACCTCCTCTGCGCAGCATCCTGGAAGGGGACGGCTCCATCGGCAGGATCACCGATGCAACTGCTGAGGAAGCCAATCAGGCGATTGGCGGTCCTGCTGAGGAGGCCAATCGGGCGATTGGCGATCCTGAAGGGCGGAGGGCTGCCGGTGGGACCACGGCGGTGACGCTGGCAATTGGCCCGGAGGGCGGCTGGACAGATGCGGAGTTCGACGCCGCCCGCGCCGCAGGCTTTCAAGAGGCTTCCTTGGGACGCCTGATCTTGCGCACGGAAACCGCGGTGATCGCCGCGCTGGCGGCGCTGAACTATGCCTTGGGCGAGGACTGATTCGCCCGCCTCTTCGCCATAGAGACGACGGCGAAATAGACCACAAAGCTCGAAGCGAAAATGATGGTCGAAAGTTTGAAATTCAAAGTGATGGCGAAACAGAGTTCCGCCGCGCCGAACAGCCAAATGAACATTTCTCCCGCAATCGCCTGGGCCCAGCGGGCAGGCCTGCCGCTGGAAGGCAGCCTTGGGCGTAGGGAAGGCCACAGCCGGGGAACTGTTGCGAAGTAGGCGCGATACGATTCGCCCTGGGTTTGCAAGAGTTCGTGTTCCTCGCGAAGAATCAAGCGGTAGTGAAAAACTCCTGCCGCAAGCATCAGGAAAACCCATCCGAGACGGCTGGCCATCGCCCCAATGCCCGCAAACAACGGAAAAGCCGCGAGGTACAACGGATTGCGGACATAGCGGTAGGGGCCGTCCGCGACCAGCGCCTCTGAGTGCAGGCCCGAATCGTGGACCACCTCCGTGCGCAGATACGCGGTGGCCCAGGTGCGCAAGGCAGCGGAAAGGAAGACAAGCAACGCGCCGCAGCCAAAGGAGATGCGTACCCAGAAAAGGCCCCGCGGGCTGTCTAAATCGAGAGAAGGCGCCAGCCGATTCAGAACGGCCACCGCTGAGTTGACCTGGTCGAAATGGTACAGGCTGAAACCCATGAAGAAGAGGGCGCCGATGATGAAAAAACGATACTCGAACTCAAATTTCGTCGCGCGCATGGGTGGGCTTTCTCCGTTTCGTAACCGACGTCGTACTGGAATTACAGTCGTTCCATTCCTCCACGCCAGGCAACATCCGGTGTGACTTGGCGAATCTTAAAGAATTGTGTGGCGGAGAGCCAGACAATACTACCCCGGTGCAGATTCGAAATCGCATCTGGCGCGCGTTGCAACGGACATGCTATAAATACAAGGCAGCCAAAAATGGAAAGCTTGCACGCGAAGCAACTCGGAACCTCGACGCCGCCGGAGAGCCCGCAACCGGTTTCCTCATTGCGCGCCACGGCTGGCACGCCCGCATCTCCGGCTCAGGGACCGTCACAGCCCGCTCATTCCATCCGCCGCGAAATCCGTGTCTGGACTCGCGACCTGCTCATCGCCATTGGCCTCGCGCTCGTCATTATTGTGTTCCTCTACCAGCCCGTAAAAGTCGAAGGCACCAGCATGGCGCCGCTGCTTTCCGACCAGGAACGCATCTTCATCAACAAATTTGTCTACCGTTTCGAGCCCATCGAGCGCGGCGATGTAGTCGTTTTCTGGTATCCGCTCGACCGCACGAAGTCCTTTATCAAGCGCGTGGTTGGCTTGCCCGGTGAATCCGTCGAAATCCGCCAGGGCGTGGTGTACGTCAACGGCAAAGTTGTTCCCGAACCGTACGTCCCGGCGCAATACGAAGACTTGAGCGATTTCGGGCCGGTGCGCGTGCCGAAGGACAGTTTTTTCGTTATGGGTGATCACCGCATCAGTTCCAATGATTCGCGCGTGTTCGGCCCGGTCTCGAGCCGCTACATCTATGGCCGCGCCGTGTTTGCCTACTGGCCCGTGGATCATTTCGGCTCGCTAGATTCGGCGGAAGCGAAAACAAAGTGAATGGCAAAATTGCATGAAGATTACGGGAGGCCCCACTGACCGAAGTTCAGCACCGACCCGCGACCCTCGCGCTGGAAGACGGGCGCGTCTTTAATGGCCGCGCCGCCGGCGCCATCACGCGCCGCGGCGGAGAAGTTGTTTTCAACACCAGCCTCACCGGTTACCAGGAAGTTTTCACCGACCCCAGTTATTCCGGGCAGATTGTTTGTTTGACTTACCCTCACATTGGAAACGTCGGCGCCAACCTTGACGACGAAGAGTCCGGGCGGCCGTACATCGAGTCGCTCATTGTCCGCGAATTTTCTCAGGTCTCGTCGAACTGGCGTTCCACAGAATCGGCCCAGCTTTACCTGAATCGTCACAAGATTCCCGTGATCTGGGATATCGATACGCGGGCGCTGGTGCGGCACATTCGTAACATTGGCGCTTTGCGCGGAATCGTCTCCACCGACGGGACACCTACGGAGCAGTTGGTTTTCGAGGCCAAGCAATTGCCCAGCATGGCCGGGCTGGAACTCGCCAGCCGAGTTACTTGCGGGAAGTCCTACGGCTGGGATAAAGGTTCCGTCGAAGTCGCCGTCTCGCCGTGGTCGGAACAGATGGGCGAGTCCGACGCGCGCTCGGAAACGCGGAGACATCGCGTCGTGGCTTACGACTACGGGATCAAGCAAAACATTTTGAGATTGCTGGTCGACCACCACTGCGAGGTCTATGTCGTTCCCGCGCAAACCTCCGCCGAGGATGTTCTGGAGATGAAACCGGACGGCGTCTTCCTTTCGAATGGCCCCGGCGATCCGGAACCCATTGGCTACGCAGTTGAAAACATTCGAAAGCTCGTGGGACACGTGCCCGTCTTCGGCATTTGCCTCGGTCACCAGTTGTGCGGTCTCGCGCTAGGCGGAAAAACGTTTAAATTAAAATTTGGCCACCACGGTTCGAATCACCCGGTGAAGAACCTTTTGACCGAGCAAGTGGAGATTACCGCGCAGAATCATGGATTCGCCGTGGATCCCGATTCACTTCCTTCGCGCGAAGTCGAAATCACACACATCAATTTGAACGACCACACCAACGAAGGCATGCGCCACAAGAAACTGCCGCTCTTTAGCGTGCAATATCACCCGGAAGCTTCGCCCGGGCCCCATGATTCGCACTACTTGTTCACGCAGTTCACCGACATGATGAAGGAATTCGCTCAGCCGGGGAGTTCGCGCCGCTGAGTACTGATTTCGCGGGAGACTATGCCGAAGCGTAAAGACATCAAGAAAATTCTGATTATCGGCTCTGGCCCGATCATTATCGGGCAGGCTTGCGAATTCGATTATTCCGGCGCCCAGGCCTGTAAGGCGCTGCGTGCCGAGGGCTACCAAGTCATCCTGGCAAATTCCAATCCGGCAACGATCATGACCGACCCGGAGCTCGCCAATCGCACCTACATCGAGCCGTTGACCAAGGAATATCTGGAAGAGATCATCGCGCGCGAACGGCCGGATGCGTTGTTGCCAACCGTTGGAGGGCAGACGGCGCTGAATCTCGCCGTCGAGCTTTCCGAAGGCGGAGTTCTCGAAAAGTACAAAGTCGAAATGATTGGCGCGTCGCTGCGAGCGATCAAAGTCGCGGAAGACCGTCTGTGGTTTAAGGATGCTTGCCGCAAGATCGGCCTGGAAGTCCCGGCGTCCGCCTTGGTGAACAACGCGAAAGACGCGCTTCGTTTATGCGATCAACTGGGATTTCCTCTCGTCATTCGTCCTTCTTTCACCCTCGGCGGCACGGGCGGCTCGATCGCCTACAACAAGGAAGAGTTCGGCGAAGCCATTTCCCACGCGCTGGACCTGAGCCCGGTGCATGAAGCGCTCGTCGAAGAGTCCGTGCTTGGCTGGAAAGAGTACGAACTCGAGGTCATGCGCGACTTCCGCGACAACTTCGTGGTGATCTGTTCGATCGAAAACTTTGATCCCATGGGCGTCCATACGGGAGACTCCATTACCGTCGCTCCTGCTCAGACACTGACGGACAAGGAATATCAGCGCATGCGCGACGCCGCCGCCGCGATTATCCGCGAAGTGGGCGTCGAGACCGGCGGTTCGAACGTGCAGTTTGCGGTCAATCCGGAAAACGGCCGGATGGTCGTCATTGAAATGAATCCGCGCGTTTCGCGCAGTTCGGCTCTGGCCAGCAAAGCGACCGGCTTTCCTATTGCGAAAATCGCCGCGCGCCTGGCCGTCGGAATGGCACTCGACGAAATCCCGAACGACATCACCAAAAAGACTCCGGCTTGTTTCGAACCGACCATCGACTATGTCGTCGTAAAAATTCCCAAATGGCAATTTGAGAAATTCCCCGGCGCCGACAGCACACTAGGAACGCAGATGAAGTCGGTCGGCGAAGTGATGGCTATTGGCCGGACTTTCAAGGAAGCGCTGCAAAAGGGAATTCGCTCGCTTGAGCCGAGCACGCCTTGGCGCGCTCCAGCGGAAACTCCGGACTCGCTACTTCGGGAAAAACTAGCTACCCCGCGTCCAGACCGGATTTACTGGCTGCTGACCGCCATGGAACGCGGGTTGCCCGCACAGGAAATTCAAGAGCTCACCAAAATCGATCCCTGGTTTATTCACCAAATTGAAGAGATAACAGCCATGAGCCGGCGCGCGGCCTCTGTCACCGTTGAGACGGCTTCGAAAGAATTGCTCCACGAAGTGAAGCGCCACGGATTCAGCGACGAGCAATTGGCCCAAATCTGGCGAACGACTCCCGCTTCCGTCCGGCTGCAGCGCGCGCGCTATGGCGTCACACCTGTTTTCAAGCGAGTGGATACCTGCGCCGCCGAATTCGAATCCTTTACTCCGTATCTCTATTCCACTTATGAGGACGAAGATGAATCGGACGCGCAACCGCGCCCGAAGATCATGATCCTCGGCAGCGGCCCGAATCGCATTGGGCAGGGAATTGAATTCGATTATTGCTGTTGCCACGCCTCCTTCGCGCTGCGCGAAGATGGTTTCGAAACCATCATGGTCAATTGCAATCCTGAAACGGTGTCCACGGACTATGACACTTCCGACCGCTTGTACTTCGAACCGTTAACGCTCGAGGACGTGCTGGCTATCGTGGAGCGCGAGAAGCCGCAGGGCGTGATCGTCCAATTCGGCGGGCAGACGCCGCTGAATCTTGCTCTCGAATTGAAGCGCAACGGTGTGCCGATTATTGGTACCGCGCCCGAATCGATCGATCTCGCGGAAGACCGGCGGCGCTTCGGACGTTTGCTGGAAGAGCTGAAAATTCCGCAGCCGCGCAACGGGACGGCGTTGATTCCCGAAGAAGCGGCTCGCGTCGCTGGAGAAATTGGATTGCCAGTGCTGGTCCGCCCGAGTTACGTGCTCGGCGGCCGAGCCATGGTCATCGCCTATGACGTCAACACCGTGCAGGATTACGTGGCCCAAGCGGCGCTGATGGGGCCCGCGCGGCCGGTGCTGATCGATCAGTTCCTCGAAGAAGCGACGGAAGTGGACGTGGACGCCCTGGCCGATGGAACGGATGTGGTTATCGGCGGGATTATGGAACACATCGAAGAAGCCGGGGTGCACTCTGGCGATTCTTCATGTGTCCTTCCTCCCGTGAGCCTTACTCCCGCTGTTCTCGACACCATCCGCGAATACACCAAGCGCCTTGCCCTTGCCTTGAAAGTGGTTGGGCTGATGAACGTGCAGTACGCCATCCAGCGCGACACGGTTTATGTGCTGGAGGTCAATCCGCGCGCTTCGCGAACCGTCCCGTACGTCAGCAAGGCCACCGGTGTGCCGCTGGCAAAGGTTGCCGCGCGGTTGATGGCGGGCAAGAAGCTGGCCTCCATGAGCTTGCCTGTGGTTCGAAATAGCGGCGTAGCTGAAGTTGCCGTGCACGAGTTTTATTCCGTGAAATCGCCGGTGTTCCCGTTCAACAAATTCCGCGGCGTGGATACCATTCTCGGGCCGGAAATGCGCTCGACGGGTGAAGTGATGGGGATTTCCACTTCTTACGGCCAGGCTTTCGCCAAAGCGCAACTTGCCGCCGGGCAGCGCTTGCCGCGCAAGGGCACGGTGTTTCTCAGCGTGAACGATCGCGACAAGCGGCACTTGGACGCGCTTGGAAAAGAGCTGGCCGCGCTGGGATTCCGATTGCTGGCGACGCGCGGGACCGCTGCGGCTCTGGAGTCTGCCGGAGTCGCCGCGGAAGCGGTTTTCAAGGTGAACGAAGGCCGGCCGAACATCGTGGACCTCGTGAAAACGGGCAAGATTGATCTGGTCATCAACACGCCGCTGGGACGCGAGTCCTTCTATGACGAAAAATCAATTCGTCGCGCGGCCATCCGCTACAACATTCCTTGCATCACCACGCTGGCCGCGGCGAATGCGGCCGCGCGGGGAATTCACGCGCTCCGCGAACAGGGAATTGAAGTCGCCGCGCTTCAGGATTTACACCGCGGCAAAGCTGCCGCTTCAGGCGTGCCTGCCTCAGGAGATTGACCTATGGAACTCTCAGGAATTTTCGTCGCGTTAACCACCCCATTCGCCGAGGACGGTTCCGTTTCGCTCGCCGGCCTCAAGCACAACATTCAGCGTTACAACGGGACAGATCTGGCGGGCTATGTCGCGATCGGCTCGACGGGAGAATCGGTGCTCCTCTCTCGGTCGGAAGTGGAAGCAGTTCTCGCCACCGTAAAGGAAGCGGCCGGAATAGGAAAAAAACTGATTGCCGGCACCGGTGCGGAGTCCACCGCAGAAACGATCGAGCGCACGAAACGGGCCGCGGAGCTTGGCTACCAGGTTGCGCTGGTGAAGACGCCGTATTATTACAAACCCTCGTATAAGCCGGACGTGCTGATCGCCCATTACCGCCGTGTGGCGGACGCTTCACCCATTCCTGTGATGCTCTATTCGGTTCCGCAATTCACCGGTGTTGCGCTGGAGGCGCCGGAAGTCGCTGAGCTGGCGCAGCATCCCAATATCATTGGCATCAAGGACAGTTCGGGGAATGTGCAGCGCGTAGCCGAGATGATTGCGGCGACTCCGGCATCGTTTCAGGTCCTCGTCGGCGCGGCGGCTACAATTTATCCTTCACTCGCGCTTGGCGCGCGAGGCTGTATTCTCGCGCTGGCCTGCGCGCTTCCCGAAAAATGCGTTGCGCTATTCGAACTAGTCCGCAAAGGCCATCATGAAAAAGCGCGCGAATTACAAACGATGCTTGTTACCGCTTCGAAATTGATGGTTTCTGAAGGCGGCATCGCCGGCGTGAAATTTGCCATGGACCAGCGGGGATATCGCGGCGGCGATCCGCGGCTCCCGCTGGTCCCGCTCCATGATGAACAAAAGAAACGCCTTAGCGCCCTTCTGGAGACTTTGGAGCCCGCGGCTATGCGGGCCTGATTCCGCTGCTGCCCGCTGCGTCTTTCGCATAGAATGCGTGAGACGTTTTATTGTGGAGTTCATCTAACAGCCAATGGATTGCCGCGCCCTTTCTGCCCGCACGCTTCCGCATCAGCCCAAGCTGTTTCTCGAATACGTCGAACATTTTGAAAAGTTGAACTCGTTTTATCCACATCCCCCCACCATGGAAGCAGTGGCACTTGTCGCCCGAAAGATCGACTACCCGCAGGAGCGCAGGGCGGAGATAGCTTCGATACTTGGGCGGCAAAACGCTACGCTCGGCTCAGGTGCTGAAACGAATGCGAATCTAGAGCGGCTGGCGAAAGGTGCTGTTGCGGTGGTATCCGGGCAGCAGGTGGGGCTTTTCGGCGGGCCCGCCTATTCCGTTTATAAGGCGCTCACCGCCGTGCAGGTCGCCGAGGAACTGACGAGCAGCGGAATCGATGCAGTGCCGGTGTTTTGGATGGCCACCGAGGATCATGATCTGGAAGAAGTGCGCCACTCGACCTGGTTCGACGCGGGCAAATTGGTGGACTTCCAGATGCCGGTCGCCGAAGAAGCTGGGAAGCCGGTGGGACGGATTCCGCTGGGAGCGGAAGGCGAACGGCTGGCAAGAGAAGCGGCGGAACTTCTGGAAAAAGAAGGGGGGAATCTTCTCGCGCAATACCTACTGGAGAGCTACAAGGCGGAAGATACCTACGGTAGCGCGTTTGGAAAATTATTTGCGCGATTGTTCGCGCCCCAAGGGCTCATCTTGCTGGATCCGTTGGATGCGGATCTGCATAAGGTGGCCGCGCCGCTCTACCAGCACGCGCTCGCAGACCGCGACGTGCTCAATGACAAGCTTTTGCAACGAGGAAAGGAACTGGAGCGCTCGGGGTTCGATGCCACCGTCAAGGTAACTTCAAAGAGCACACTGCTTTTTCGTTTCGAGGATGGCGCACGGCAGGTGATTACGGCGGCTGGCCAGGAATTTCAGGCAGGCGGCCGAAGCTGGCCACGGGAAGAATTAGTGCATCTCACGCACCGCGAACCGGAAAGATTTAGTCCCAACGCGCTCTTGCGGCCGGTGGTGCAGGATTATTTGTTGCCCACGGTAGCCTCGATCGCCGGGCCCACCGAGATTGCCTATTTGGCGCAAGCCGAAGTTGTATACCAGCACCTGCTGGGGCGGATGCCGGTGGTCCTGCCACGGGCGGGTTTCACTCTAGTCGACGCGAAGGCCGGCAAACTTCTGCGCAAGTTTGGACTTGAGGTCGAAGAAGTGTGGGCGGGTTCGCAGGATTTGCGGAAGAAGATGGAAAAGTATTCTGTGACAGGATCGCTGGCAAAGGACTTCGAGCGCGATCAGAAACAGATCGCCGAGATGCTGGCGAAATTAGGAGAAAAGATCGAAACTCTCGATCCCACGCTAAAAAGCACGGTCGAAAAAACGAGAGAGGGCATTGAATTCTATCTCGACAAGTTGCGGCGCAAAGCAGGCATGGCGCTCGACCAGAAAGTGGGACTGCTCGCAGCCTACGAGCAGCACTTGGAATCCTTGCTCAATCCCCATAAGGTGCTGCAAGAGCGCGAACTGTGCCTCCTGCCGTTCCTGGCGCGCTGGGGGACGAACGGATTGAGCGAGTTGCAGAAGCTGTCAACCGGAGAGAGGCTCGGTCATCACGTCCTCGTTGAATTCCCCTAGAAGATTCTTCAATCTATTGACGCCGCAAGCTCGGCCATCAGCCTCAGATGCACACACTGCTTGTAAAGACAGAACGGCGGACGCAGCTCGTGGATGTTACGGCGCAAGTGCAGAAGGCGGTCGCGTCGTCTGGGGTCACTAGTGGCGTGTGCTATTTATACGTGCCGCACACGACGGCGGCGGTTACGATTAATGAGTGCGCGGACCCGGACGTGGCGCGGGACTTTGAGGCGGCGATTGAACGGCTTGTCCCTGCGCATGGGGCCGTACCGTCACAGCGAAGGGAATTCGGATTCGCATGTGAAGTCAATCCTAGTAGGAGCCAGCGTCTCTATGCCGGTGGAAGGGGGTAAGTTGGCCCTGGGGCGCTGGCAGGGCGTTTTCTTCTGCGAATTTGACGGTCCGCGCGAGCGAAAGCTGAACGTGCAAGTCGTGGCTGGCTAGGCTCGAAGTTCAAGGAATACTTGAGCTGCGTCTGGCCCTGCCCCCATTTTTTTTGGATACAGTCAACCTGCTGTCTAATTTCGCGCGAGCACTAACTTGTCAGGGTATTCTCGCTGAGGAAAGTCTAACTGGCCTAACGGCTTGCCGTTTGACAGGCTTATGAGCGCGCCGGTAGAGGCAACTAAACAATCCAGACCGACGCAAACCGCTTCCTCCCAGGAACGTATTTGACAGATCTCCTCCACGCTGCCGGACTTTCCGTCGAAGCGCAAGAGCTTGTGGGCTCCCCCTAAGTGGTATTGCCACTGCACGCCGTAGAAAGACTTATCAGGCTCCCGATACCATAATCGCAGAATATGGTTGTTCTTAGCGGGTTCGTAGCGCCAGAGTTCTGCGCCAGAGTGACAATCAAGACATCGCACGGGACCCGTTGATTCTGTAACACTCAGAGACTCTGGCCCAAAAGCAACATCCAGAATCGCAAATGTGATTTTGGGAATGGCAAAGTCTTTCACGCCACGAAGAACATACCCACCACTCCGCTTTTCTATGAATACTTCTGAGGAGTAAGGATTCGGGTGAATGTGTTTGACCCCGGTTAACTTCTCGACCGTCCCGCCGGAATGTGCATCGAGGCGCTGGACTCGGCCTTCATTCGGCTGGAACCACAGACTTTGCCCGTCAGTCGAGAATGAAATGCCCTGAGCGTGCCTCAGGTCAGCGCGATGCCAAATCAATTTGCCGGCCGGGATTTCAAAGCAAGCAACGCCTCCTCTGGAACCCGCTGACCAAGCAGCAACTACGCCCAGTTCTCCCTTCAGGTCAAGATGCAGCTGGTTGCTGCCATCGACTCTGCCCGTGTCGAACTGTCCGACCTTCTCTTTCAGGTCTAGGTCCCAAATCTGTACCGTTTTCTCCCAGAAGCTTGCCGCTAAGCGATGCGATAATCGACAGGTAGAGAGATAGCGGATCGCAGAAGCTCTCATGGAAGCCCCAGAAAGCGCATTCTTGCAAGTTGTAAGAGTAAAGGCCAGAGAAAATATCGAAAGTCAAAAGGTCAGGAATCCTATCTCTACTGATAGATTCAGGTCAGTGCGGGAATGACCGATAATTCAGAAGACGAGCCGCAGAATGAGGTCTGTTGAAAGAGGGATTATCGCGGCGGTGTGCTAGAGTTTTTGGGTGATGAGGAAGCTCGGGATCTACGTGCAGGTGCCGTTTTGTCAGACGAAGTGTACGTATTGCAATTTTCATACGGGAGTGGTGGCGAGCAGCCGGTTTGCGCCGTATGTGGAGGCGGTTTGCAGAGAGGTTCGGGAACATCGGGAGTTGTTCGGCGCGGCGGGAATCAGTTGGGGAAGTGGCGAATGGCGAGTGACGAGTGGCGAGCAGGAGGGGCCGGAGTTTGTGGTGGACACAGTTTACATTGGTGGGGGAACGCCTAGCCTGCTGAATCCTGTTCATTTGCAGAACGTGTTGGATGCTATTCGCGAAACCTTTGCTTGCGATCTTGCGGAGGTGACGCTGGAGGCGGACCCGGAGACCGTCGAGGCTGGGAAGGCGGAGGCTTGGGTTCGGGCGGGCATTAACCGGGTTAGTTTTGGGCTGCAGTCGTTTGTGGATAAGGAATTGCTTGCGGCGGGGCGGATGCACCGGCGGGCGGATATTTACCGGGCGGTGCCGATTTTACGAGCGGCGGGGATTCGGAATATCAGTTTTGATTTGATTGCGGGGTTGCCGCACCAGACGAACGAGAGCTGGCGGCAATCGTTGGAGGAATTGGAGGCGCTGGCGCCAGAGCATGTTTCGGTGTATTTGCTGGAAGTGGATGAGGGCAGTCGGCTGGGGAAGGAACTCTTGCAGGGCGGCGGGCGGTATAGCGCTGGGGCGGTGCCTAGCGAAGATGAGATGGCGGATTTTTACGAAATGGCACAGGAGAACCTGGGAGCGGCAGGGTATCACCATTACGAGATATCGAATTGGGCTAAGCCGGGGTTGGAATCCAAGCACAACTTGAAGTATTGGCGGCGGGAGTCGTATTTGGGGTTTGGGGCGGGAGCGCATTCGTTTTCGGGGACGGAGCGATGGGCGAATGCCCATGATGCGGCGGAGTATGTAAAGGCGGTGGAGAGCGGGCGATTGCCGATCGAGCAGCATGAGGTTTTGACGGCGGCGCGGGCGCTAGAGGAAGAGTTGTTTCTGGGATTGCGGCAGTTGGATGGGATTGATGTGGGGCAGATTGAGCGAGCGTATGGCGTGACGCTGGCGTCGCGGTTTGATCCGCTGGCGGCGGCTGGGTTGGTGATGCGAGAGGGCGACCTGGTGCGGCTTGCGGGAGAGAAACTTAGCATTTCTAATGAGGTGTTTGTGGAGCTCTTGAAGTAAATAGGGGAAAGACTTACACAGAGGGCACCGAGAACACAGAGGACACAGAGACGGAGAAGAGCATGAGTTATACGGTGGCGAAGGGGAATCAGATGGCGGATCCGGACAAGGTGGTGGCGGCGGACGGAGTCGTGGACTTGCGGAGCGATACCGTGACGCGGCCGACGGCGGAGATGCGGCGGGCGATGGCGGAAGCCGTGGTTGGCGATGATGTGTACGGGGAAGATCCCACGGTGAACAAGCTGGAAAAGCGAGCGGCGGAGATTTTTGGGAAAGAGGCGGCTCTGTTTGTGCCGACCGGCTGCATGGGAAACCTGATCGCGATCAAGATGTGGACACATCACGGCGATGAAGTGATTTGCGAAGAGCGCAGCCATGTGAATTTGTACGAGCTGGCTTCGATGTCGGCGATTGCGGGATGCATGCCGCGGGTGGCGCGCGGGGAAGACGGCATATTGACGTGGGAAGAGATTAAAGCAGTGATTCGGCCGAAGATTTATTACGATTCGCAAACCGCGCTGATTTGCCTGGAGAATACGAGCAATATGGCGGGAGGAACGGTATATCCGACGGAACAAGTGAATGAGATTTGTGATCGCGCGCACGACATGGGATTGAAGGTGCACCTGGACGGCGCGCGAATCTTCAATGCGGCGACCGCGCTGGGAGACCATGTGGCGGTGATGACGAAAAAAGTGGATTCGGTGATGTTTTGCTTGTCGAAAGGTCTTGGCGCGCCGGTGGGGTCGATGGTGCTGGGGACGAAAGCGTTCATGGAAAAGGCGCGGATTTACCGGAAGATGTTTGGCGGAGGGATGCGGCAGGCGGGAGTCATCGCAGCCGCGGGTTTGATCGCGATGGAGAAGTCTCCGGCGCGGCTGCACATCGATCATGAAAACGCGAAGCTGCTGGCGGAGGGCATCGCGGAAATACCGGGGTTGCGGATCGATCCGAAAAAGGTGCGGTCGAATATCGTGATTTTTGATTGCTCGAAAACGGGGAAGACGGCGGTGGAGTTGTGCGATGCGCTGTATGAACGTGGCGTATGGGCGCAGGACACGGCGGTGCATTCGGTGCGCATGGTGACGCATTGCGACGTGGATCGGGCGGGATGCGAGCGGGCACTGTCGGTCTTGAAGGAAGTCGTTGGGAAGACGCAAAAGGCGGGGGCGTAGCCTGGGGATGCCGTCGCACACCGGATTAGCAGTTCGACCCGTCTCAACGACTCATTGCTGAAAAAGAAAAGCCCGCTGAGTCAAACCTGCCTGGCGGCAGCGTTCGTGTAGAATTAAAGAATCAGCAAAACTTTGCCTTCGTACTTGCAAGACCCAACAGATTGCCGAGGGGACCGTGGAATTCAGTTTCACCGAGGAACAGCAGCAGCTCAGCAAGAGCGTGCGGGAGTTTGCGGAGGGAGAAATCGGCCCGCATGTGATGGAGTGGGACGAGGCGTCTCATTTCCCGATGGAAATTATTCCTAAGCTTGGGGAGATGGGGCTGCTCGGCGTGATTTTTCCGGAAACGTATGGCGGAGCGGGGCTGGGCTACATCGAGTATGCACTGGCGATTGAAGAATTGTCGCGAGTGGATGGGTCGGTGGGGCTGATCGTTGCGGCGCACAATTCGCTGTGTTCGAACCACATTTACAAATTTGGGACTGAAGCGCAGAAGAAAAAATATTTGGTGCCGCTGGCTTCGGGGAAGGCGATTGGGGCGTGGTCGCTGACGGAGCCGGAGGCCGGCTCAGACGCAGGCGGGACGCGGACTACGGCGGTGCTCGACGGGAATCATTGGGTGCTGAACGGGGCAAAAACGTTTACGACGAACGGGCATTACGCGAATTTTTGCGTGGCGATGGCGGTGACGGACAAGTCCAAGGGATCGCACGGAATCAGCGCGTTCATTCTCGAAAAGGGAATGGCGGGATTTCGGCCAGGGAAGAAAGAAAATAAGCTGGGGATGCGGGCAAGCGACACTTCGGAAGTGATTTTCAGCGATTGCCGGGTGCCGCGGGAGAACTTGCTGGGGCCGGAGGGCGAGGGATTCACGGGCAGCTTAAAGATTCTGGACGGGGGGCGAATCTCGATTGCGGCACTGGGGCTAGGGATGGCGCAAGGCGCGTTGGAAGCGGCGACGAAGTACGCCAAGCAGCGGAAACAGTTTGGGCAGGCCATCAGCGAATTTCAAGCAGTGCAGTTCAAGCTGGCGGATATGGCGACACAAGTAGAGGCCGCGCGGCTGCTGGTTTATCAGGCGGCATGGCTGGCGGACCGGAAAGATGTGCGCTTCACCAAAGAGTCGAGCATGGCGAAGCTGTTTGCCAGCGAAGTGGCGGTGCGCGTGGCCAATGAGTGCGTGCAGATTCACGGCGGCTACGGATTCATTAAGGATTATCCTGCCGAGAAATACTACCGCGACGTGAAGCTGTGCACGATCGGCGAGGGCACCAGCGAAATTCAGAAATTGGTGATTGCCCGGCAACTGCTGGGGAAGAAATAATAAGGTGATGCGCGAGGCGTCGCCAAGAAGTTCCACAGGAACAATATGACTCTGCCCGTTGAGAAGTGGGCGGAACAAGTGCGCGCGGGTGAGGTGCGCGCGGTGTCGCGCGCGATCACGGCGATTGAGAATCATCAGCCGGACGGAGAGGCGTTGCTACGGCTGCTGTTTCCGCACACCGGGCGGGCGTACCTCACCGGTGTCACTGGCGCACCGGGGACGGGGAAAAGTACGCTGGTGGACCGGATGGCGGCGCAGCACCGCAAAAATAAAGAGCAAGTGGGAATCATTGCGGTGGATCCGACGAGCCCGTATTCCGGTGGAGCGATTTTGGGTGACCGGATTCGAATGCAGGGGCACGCGGGCGACACGGGAACTTTCATTCGTTCGATGGCCACGAGGGGATTTCTCGGCGGGCTTTCGCGGGCGGCGGCGGAAGTGGCGCTGCTTCTGGACGCAGCGGGGAAAAAGCATGTGCTGATCGAGACTGTGGGCGTGGGCCAGGATGAAATTGACATTGTGCGGCTGGCGGACTGCGTGCTCGTGGTTATGGTGCCGGGGCTTGGCGATGACATTCAGAATATGAAGGCCGGATTGATGGAGATTGGGGACATTTTCGTGCTGAACAAAGCGGACCGCGAGGGCGCCGACCGCTTGGAACAGCAATTGATCGCCATGCTGTCGCTGGTCATGCCGCGGGACGGCTGGCAGCCGCCGGTGGTGCGTACGGTGGCGACGGAAAACAAAGGGATTGCGGAATTGACGGAAACGGTTGCGAAATTCGCCAAGCATTTCGAATCGAGCGGAGAACGGCAAAAAAAACGTGTCGAGCATTGGAAGAACCGCTTGATTGATTTGCTGGAGTCGCGATTGATCGAACGGGCTTTGGGCGGGGCAGGGGGCGAAGCGCGATTGGATGAATTGGCAGCCGAGGTGGCGGACCGCAAGAAGGATCCGTTCACGGCGGTGAATGAGATTTTGGAACGGAGTGGGCTTGGAGAAAAATAACGATGGCGGCGAGAAAAGCTAGAAAGTCAAAGAGTGCGAAGAACGAGCCCAAGGCAACTGTGGGCATTATTGGCGGAAGCGGGCTTTATTCGATGGGCGGATTAACGGACGCTCGCGAAATAAAGGCGAAAACGCCGTTCGGCGATCCGTCGGATGCGATCGTTCTGGGAACGTTGGAAGGGAAGCGCGTTGCGTTCCTGGCGCGGCACGGGCGGGGACACCGCATTTTGCCGGGAGAGATCAACTACCGCGCGAACGTTTATGCGATGAAGCTGCTCGGAGTGGAACGAATTATTTCGGTGAGCGCGGTCGGTTCGCTGAAGGAAGACTTGCGGCCGGGAGAGTTTCTCGTGCCGGACCAGTTTTTTGACCGTACGAAAAACCGTGCGTCGACGTTTTTCGGTGACGGACTGGTTGCGCACGTGGCGTTTGCCCACCCAACGTGCGGCCAGTTGTCGACTGTTCTAGCGGATGCGTGCGTCCATGAAGCGGTGATGGTGCATCGGCGGGGAACGTACATTTGCATCGAGGGGCCGCAATTTTCGACTTTGGCAGAAGCGGAGGTCAACCGGCACCTGGGCTTTGAGGTGATTGGCATGACCAACGTGACGGAAGCCAAGCT
>Ga0206991_10116_pt1 | contig 22891 bp, 14 predicted proteins | sample Alteio_BWMinCont_9_FD_153286 | JGI IMG/M metagenome (GOLD analysis project Ga0206991, IMG submission 153286) | Enriched cells from forest soil in Barre Woods Harvard Forest LTER site, Petersham, Massachusetts, United States -... | ecosystem: Environmental > Terrestrial > Soil > Temperate forest >...
GATTTCTGGCGATCGGCTCGTTGCCGAACGCGAGGCACACTCGCTCAAGGGAGCAGCGGCAAACCTTGCGGCCGAGCGCCTTCGAGGCCATGCCTTTGAAGCCGAGCGCGCTTGTAATTCCGGGGAGTTGCTGCATGCAGTGAAGTTTGTGCCAATCTTATCCGCGGATCTCGAAGAGTTGGTTCGCGAACTGAAATCGCTCGCGTGCAATGAAGGCGTAGTCAAGGAATCCTGTCCGGTCGGCGTACACTAAGAACGAAGAGGAAGAATCATCATGAAAGTTCTGATCGCGGACGACGAAATCACCTCTCGATTGATTCTGGAATTTGCGCTCCAGGATTGGGGTTACGAAACCTCCAGCGCAGGCGACGGTCTTGAAGCCTGGCGAATGATGCAGGACGAAAAGGCTCCGCGGCTGATTATTCTCGACTGGGTAATGCCGGGAATGGATGGCATTGAATTGTGCCGGCGTTTGCGTGAGCAGATGCAGTCTCGATATGTATATATAATCCTGCTAACCAGCAAGAGTGCGAAGCAAGACATCATTCTCGGAATGGATTCCGGCGCGGATGCCTTTCTGACCAAGCCTGTCGATTTGGAGGAGCTAAAAAGCAGGCTGGCCGCTGGAAAACGTATCCTTGCACATCAGGTTCATATCACGACAAACGTTGGCAATCAGCCAACACTCATTCCATCGTCCACGAAAGTATTGGCACTCGACACAGGAATCGAACTTCCCGAATACCTGAAAAGCAAGATCGTCGATCTCTCGCAGGATTCCGTTCTCGCATTGGCGCCCCCGCACGCAGATTGGCGAGAAGACCGTGCCCACCCTGGGAAAAGTTCTCCTCTTACGAAAAATAGGCGAAGGCGGCATGGGCGCCGTGTACCATGGGTACAATCCGAGGTTGAAGAGAGAAGTCGCGGTGAAAGTCCTCTCAGCGACGCTGTTCCGCGAGCGAGCGGACTCCGCCACACGCTTTTACCGCGAAGCGCAGATTGCCGCATTGATCAAATCCGATCACCTTGTAACGATTTCCGATGTGGATCAGGATCAAGGCGTAATCTATCTGGTCATGGAACTGGTCGATGGCATATCGGCCGCCGATTACCTTGAAAATGAAATTCGGCGGGGCGTTACCGGTCTGACCGAGATCGACGCGCTGGATATTGGTATCGCGGTTACCAAGGGGCTGTCGGCGGCGCATGGAAGCGGAATCGTGCATCGCGATGTAAAGCCTGAAAACATACTTCTGCCCCGCGACCCTTTGAATGGCATTCTATTTAGCGCCGCCAAATTGGCTGACCTCGGAATCGCTCGATACGAGGCGAGAACCGACGGATTAACCGAAGCCAACGAAGCACTTGGAACGGCTGGCTTCATGGCCCCCGAACAGATCTGCGACGCCAAACATGCCGACAAGCGTGCCGATGTCTTCAGTTTCGGAGCGACTTTGTATACGTTACTTTGTGGTCGTGCGCCGTTCCTGGGCACGTCGCCATTTATGATTTTCTCCGAAACAATCAACGTTGCTCACACATCTGTCACTAAATGGCGCCCCGATATCTCGTCTGGAACGGTTGCAATAATCGATACGTGTCTGGCGAAGGACCCCAATCAGCGCTACCCGGACGCGGCTGCGCTGCTGGAGGATCTGCAATACTGCCGCAATCTGCTGGATCTCATGCGGCAACCAGCACCTGCCGATGCAGCTAAAGCCGATGGTGCAAGCGCCGACGCCGCTGTTTCGAATTCAGAACCAATACTCGATGGTTTTGGTTTCCCAGTTCAGCCGAAATCGGCGAGTTACGATGCTGCCATTGTTAAATAGTCAAACCCTGTGCCTGTACTGGCTCAGCGCAAACTGGACATGCAAACGTCCGTCCAAGTATAATAGACCAACAAATGAAGGAACGCTTCGCGATCTTTTTACGAGGTTTTCAGATGTTCTCTGGTCTGTCAACGGTGATTTTTTCTTAGTTTTCAACATGTTATTCACAATCCTTTCAGGACTTAACCGCGGCAGTTTGAGGCTGTGCGGTGTTGACAAGTTTGAGGATCCAAGAGCCGTGGGCGAGTTGGTTTTGCTGATGAAGCTCAGGGTTGTAAGGTGAGCGTGTTTGCCACATTTTCCAAATGATTTTGATCCAGCGTTTGCCTAGACATCGCAGCGCGGAAGCATGGCCGTGTCCTTCAGCTTTTTTTTGATCGTAATAAGCGGCGGCCCAGGGTGACTTCGAACGGCTGTGATGGGCAAACCAATGCATGGCGAAGCGGAGATGTTTGTTGCACGCCCGGCGCATGCGCACCAGGCCCTTTTTGTGATTTCCGGTTTGGATGCGTACAGGGGCTGTCCCCGCGTGACATTGGAGCGCGTCAGGCGAATCGAATCGTTCGCGGTCAGTACCCAGTTCAGCCAGAATACGAGGAGCTGTCTTGCCATCCTGAGGAATGGGAAGCGAACCGAACCATTCTCTGTCAGGATGTTGGTCGAAGAGGTGTTGAATGCGTTTGTGATAAATCTTTAGCTGGGCTTCAAGTGTTTGAAGAAGTTTGACGAGAGTCAGCGCCAACTGACTTTTGGCGGCAGTCGTGGCCGTTGACGTTTTATGCTGTGTTGCACGAGCAAAGATCTCCAGGCGTTTTTCAACGCGGTCCGCTCTGGAGAGATTGTGTGCGTCGAGGAAGCGTTGCCATTTGCGTTTGCCGGCGAATTCAAGATCGTTTGGAGTTTGGAAAACCTGAATAAAAGCCCACGCGGCTGGAGCAGTCCAGTCGTCGAAAGCTTCGAGTGCGGCGGGATAATAATCGTGAAGCGCGGCTTGCAACTGATTGATTAATGCGGTGCGTTGCTCGATCAGGGACCTTTCATCGCGACACAATAGACGTAGCTCCAGGGTCAATGGGTCTTCAGGTTTGAGGATACGCCACTGACGGCCATCGGTACGAAGAGCATCCGACAAAGACCAGGCATCCAGGACATCGTCTTTGACTCCGCTGGGAGCCTTGCGTTGGCGGTAGGATTTAGCGGCGAGGGGTTGAACGGGGTAAACCGAACAGCCGGCATCGAAGAGGCGGTCCACAACAGGACCACTGGAGGTTTCGATGGCGACGGCAACAGAGGGGAAAGGCTTCAGTTTTTCGCGGAAGGTGTGCCAACCTTCAGCAGATTCGTCGAAACGAAATTGGCACAGAACTGTTCCTTTTGGATCGAGGATAACAACGTCATGGTGACCCTTGGCCCAATCGAAACCAACAAAGTGGGTATGTTGATCGAACGGAAGCATGGCTGTCCTCTCCTTTCCGGTTTGCGTCCGAGCGGCCACATGCCTGTTATGCGTCGACCTGGTACAGGAGCCCTCGTAGGGCGAAGTTCTCTCAGACGTTTGAACAGGCTGCGCTGCTGAAGCCGGAGATCTGAAAAAAGCCCTCGTGGGGCAAGGCATGAGAGCCCGTGAATCAGCAGCGGCAGAACGGACGCAAGAAGAACCATAGTGATGCGCTGAGTTTTTCACAACTGAATTCGCCCGGCGACGATGATTGTGGATAACTTTACTTTGAGTACCCTTGAGGGTACCAGGCATGAGCTGTTCAAGAACGCGAAAATGGTCAGCGATGAGGTATGAAGGATGAATGATGAGGGACTTCATCGATCATAATTGTCACCTCACCCGAGTAAAGTCCACTGCCCGTTCTTGAACAGCCTATTCCTCATAAACCTGAAAAATAAATCGCGTAGCGCTCCATCCATTAGTTTTGTTGCAGCTGACCTTTAGAGTGACCTTTGGACCCACCTTTAAAGGTTGTTTGGGTGAAAAACTCGCGCACAACGAAGCCGATCCTTGCAGGGAAAGGACTTACAAGAAAGCGCTAGGCTTTAGCCGTGGTTTTTCGCGGATTCCATGGAGAGAGAAGGACACGATTTTGATTCTCAGGCTGCGCATTTTTAGTCGGATGTGCTCCACTTTTGCCGATTGCACGAGTGGAAAATGTTACACAGACACCACAGATAGGCAGATAAACAAGAAACACAGGAAACACAAGAAAAACAAGGGGGCAATTTCATTGCCCGTGTGTTTTTTGCCAGTGTAAAAGAGCCGATTGCAACGTTGCCGGAGCTTTGGACTACGATGTTGCTCTTTGGATTTTTAGCATGGAGCATATGGTGCGATCGACGGAAAGATGGTATGGCAGCTTCTTGAAGACTTTCGTAAACGATGTATCCAGATTATAAACGTATGCACTTTTTGCTTGCCAATCGTTTATCCGGTATTCAAGGAATCGAAAATCGGTCTGGTTTAGCTAAGTAGAAACGCAAAATGATTCATCCAATTTCCAGTCTTCGTTGAAACGGAACCACGGCTGACGATTGCGTGTTCCAGCGATGACGGAGGAATGGCAAATGTCTGGAAAGTTGGATGAATCATCTTGCGTTCGTAATTAGCAACAACGGAGCGAAGTCACAGAGCCGGTTTACTCCACCATCCATTAGGTTTAAACAGTGGTTTCCCGTTCGCGCTCATCTTCCGGAAACCACTCTCGCGCCGGGCATGCCTTTCAATTCCGTCAGTTGCGGATTCCGGCCTGCCACGGCTAAAATGCGTATATGGTCATAATCGGTTGGTTGCTGGTATTTTTTTTATATGTGTATTTCTCAAAGCCGGCGGCACGCAACGCCGGACGGGCAGTCGGCGTATTCAAGGCCGGCGGTGTGGCTCAGCCGCCTCCGAGTCCCGCACCTGCAAGCCACGCACTGGCGCCAACGAATCCGCTTTCGGATTGCTACCGGATGCTCGACTTGCAACCTGACGCAACGCTCGACGAAGTCCGCGCGTCATACCGCGAACTGGCCAGGGTCTGGCACCCCGACCGCTTTGGCGCCGATGTAAAGCTGCGAGAGAAAGCCAATAAGAAAATGGGCGAGATCAACGACGCATACGAAAAGATCATAGCGATGACGGAGCAAAAACCTTAACCACGAAGACCCATCGGTGGCCGGAAACAAGTGGGCGCATCGGTCAACCGCACTTATCACGGTTGCGATACACATCTTCCGCCGTTAACCTCATTCTTTCAATTGAAGACACTCCCCCGGTACACGTCCATAGCGTAGTCCGGGCGTCCGGTGCGGCGCTTCGTGTTGTGCGGATATACCGCACGAAAGACGCCGAGTGCAAAGAACGTGAAAGCGAAACGACCGGTCGCGGGACGACCTGACTACGAGGTATCGAATTGAAGACCGAAACCAGAGATAAGCCTGTGCGAAGCGCGGCAAAGGCGCAGGGAGCAGGCATCGATTTGGATTATGCCCGCGCGGTTGTGCGCAGCGAAGCGAAGGCTGTCGCGTCATTGGAACCGCGCATCGGTCTGGAATTTCAGCGCGCGGCGGAACTGATCTTGAAGCTTTCGGGCGCCGGACGATTGGTCGTTACCGGTATGGGCAAGGCTGGAATCATTGGGCGTAAAATTGCGGCCACCTTCGCCTCGACGGGAACGCCAGCGCTCTTTATGCATCCAGCCGAGGCTGTTCACGGCGATCTGGGCATGGTTGCCGCGCAAGATGTTGTGCTGGCCATTTCCAATTCCGGAGAGACCGAAGAACTGCTGCGCCTGATTCCAACGCTTAAACGCATTCACTGCCGGATCGTTGCGATCACCGCGACGCGCGGTTCGCAGTTGGGAGAAACAGCCGACGAAGTGCTCGAGATTGGAAAACTCAACGAACCGTGTCCTCTGCGCATGGCGCCCAGCGCAACGACAGCAGCCATGCTGGCCATGGGCGACGCGCTGGCGCTGAGCGTGCTGAAGGCGCGCGGTTTAACGCAGGACGATTACGCGCTGCTCCATCCCGGCGGCAGTCTGGGATGGAAGCTGATGAAGGTCGTCGATATCATGCGCAACGGCGAGCGCATGGTGAAAGTGTTGCCGTCGGTAACCGTTGGCGAAGCGCTCTCGCGAATGGCAAAACCACCGCGAAACGGCGCCGCGATCGTGGTCGATGACGGCGGCCGGCTGCAAGGGGTCTTTACGCACGGCGATTTCGGACGATTGGTCTTAAAGTCGCCGCAGACGATCAGCGATGCGATCGGCAAACACATGACCAGCCCGTGCAAGTCGGTCGCGAGTGATGCTTTGGTCGCCGATGCGCAGCAACTCATGCACGAATGCCACATAAATGCACTGCCAGTCGTCGACGAGCAGCGCGTGGTACTGGGATTACTCGACATTCAGGATTTGGTTTGATGACTGAGGCCAACACTTCGACTAAAGCCCCCCCCCGATTCCCCCTTTTCACAAGAGGGAGGAGTGCTTGCCGGGCCGCGTGGCTTTCCAACGTTGGAAGGCTATCGCGCAATCAAGCTCGTGGTATTCGATGTGGATGGCGTGCTGACCGATGGGCGCATCGTATTGGACAGCCATGGAAATGAGACCAAATTTTTCGATGTGCGCGACGGATCGGGAATTTCGATTCTACATTGTGGCGGTTTCGCGACGGCGCTTTTGTCCGGACGGGACTCTCCGCCGGTTCAATTTCGGACGCGGGAATTGAAGATTCCGATCGAACGCGTCAAACAGGGAGCGAAGGTCAAGTTGCCGATTTTTCATGCACTTCTGTCGGAGATTGGCGTGAGTGCGACGCAGACGGCGTACATGGGCGACGATATCATCGATCGTCCGGTGCTCGAAGCCGCAGGCATTGCATGCTGCCCTGGCGACGCACACCTCGAGGCACACGACGTATGTCACTGTGTGGCGACGGCTCGTGGCGGACGTGGTGCCGTGCGGCAAATCATCGAACATCTCCTAAAAAGCCGTTGCGACGGCTCGTAGGAAAAGGCTCGCGGGCAGTATTTGGGGCAGACGATATGAACTGCGGATTAACAAGCAATCCGCCCCTTGTTGCAGTGCCAAAAGGGGCAATCCGCAATTGCTGGGTTCGCAATCTGGTTCATATTGCCGTTGCCATGGCCCTTGCCTTCTCCGCGCGCGCGGAAGAACCCGCTTCCGATCCCACCGAACCGGCGGCGACGTTGGTGGCGCTTACGGCACCCGATCAAGCGTTGGACATGCCAGCGCCAGCATCGCAATTCATTGTGAGTGATGGCGAAAAGCTCTGGAACGAAGCGCGCGCACGCGCGGCCCGGGCGCTTCCCGATCAAGGCGCCGGATTCTTCGATATGGCCGAGCGCTTACCCGATGGCTTCCAGTTGGCGCGCGGGTTTCAAGCGGAAGAATATATCGATTCCGACGATCGATCGGAAAACAAAATGAAAATGGTGATAACGGCCGAACGCACGGAACGGATCGACACGCTTCTGGCGGGTAAAAGTGAATCGCCACACCTGATACTGACGGGGATGCGGATGACGCAATTTATCCCCAAGAATAATTCCGTGCCAAGTGGCGCGGGCGTCTCTGTCCGCGCAGATGGATCGTTGCAATCACCCACCCAGGCGGAGACACAGGATCGACCCATCATTAAGCTGCCAGAGAACAAATCGAAGGATCCGCCCCAAACCCCTTCGCAGACGAATACTTCGACCGTGGCGGCATTAGAAAATATGTTGCCAAATGGAGGGCGCGTGATCATTCGAGCGCCGATGGCGGACATCGATGTAATCACCAACGAAGGCCGTGCAACGGGCGGCGTAACGATCGAAGTGTTTCCGGAGCCAGAGCCGGGCAAGGAAGCCACTCCGATCGCCGTGTTGCGCAGCGAGCGCTTGAACTGGAGAACGTGGAGCGAGCCGTCGATCGGATCGCAAGAACTGGCAGCGTATACGAGCGGCGTCGACGCGGATAGCAACGAGCCGGATCCGGTCGTCTCCGGAACGTTCCATGTATTGCAACCGGATGGCACCACGGCGACGACGCAGGTCGAAGGCCGAGGTTTTGTTTACGAAGTCGGCATCGTCGACCATCTCGATCACATCTACGACGAAGAAGGACGCGAAGCCGGTTTTAGCCGGACGGCTCACAACCGCGCTCTTTTTCACAAACAGATCAAGATGATTACGACCGCAACAAGCATGCGCGGGCTACTCCCATTTCAGGGGCCGGAAAAGTCTGGCGCCGCGGAAAAGACGAATGACAAAAAGTCCGAGATTACCGGCAAAGACATGGTACAGACACCCAAGCCTCCGGACACTGAAACACCAACAAAAACCATTATCGTCTGTGAAGGTCCGGCTTTGTTCGATCTCGCGGCGCTGCCGCGCGCTAAAGCACCAACGAACGCAAAACAACAAAAGACTCCATTGTCGCAGCGCTACGATTTTCTCAATCGCGTGACAATGACGAGCGTACCGCTGGATCCGGTTACCGGCGAGGATTCGAAAACGGAAGAACCATCGGAGATGTACTGTATGCATCTGTGCATGCAGTATCCGCCGGGGATCATGCCTAGCCCAGGAGTGCCACCGGAGTATTTCGAGGCGATCGGCGGCGTCAAGATGCACGGTATTTCCAAGCCAAAGGGCGAGGAAGGACAGCCACCGCCCGCGCCTGTGAAAAAGATTGTGAACTGCGACCGGATCTTTTTTGATGGTGAGATTGGCAACATGTACCTGGTCGGCACGCCGCAGTTGCCGGCATACGTCATGAATGGCAGCCAGGAAGCATGGGCGCAGCAGTTCGCATTACGAACAAAGACCGGAATCATGACGATGCCGACTAGTGGATCCAAAAAAATGATACTCAGCCCCGATCCGAACGTGGCGCCCGCGCCACCACCGCCAAATGCTCCGGTCGCGCCTAAACCGCCAGCTCCTTTCAGCATGAATCTCTCTCAAACGATTATTACCTGGCACGGCACGCTGACGCGCGAGATCAAGCATCTTCCTGTGCCGAACGCGCCGGACGTCGACAAGGATGTACTGACGTTCAAGGATGCCGTCCTAATTGATATTCCGGAGACCGGGACGAACTTCCGCGGCGATACGGTTCGCATTGTCCGGTCGATGCCGGAAGGCGAACTCGAGTTCCTCGAGGGCACCGGCAATGCCCAAGCGTTCATGGATCAGTCGGTGGCCATTGGAGAAATGGTTAGCATGGAATTAGCCCACGACAAGGATGGCAACCCGACGAAAAATGTGGTGATCGCGGTGGGCAGCCGCAAACTGGACGAAAAGGCCACGCTGACCTCAAACGGAACCTCCATTCGCGGCGATAAATTTATCGTCGACCACATCGCCCATACGCTGGAGTCTTTCGGCGGAGCGGTGGCAATGGTTCGCATGCCGGCTTCGCCGCATGTCGCGGTCGTCCCTGTCCACGCAGATGGAGTATTGCAATCACCGACCCCGGCGGGCACAGAGGCCAGCCCCGCGGCAGCCAGCACGCTGTTCAAAAGCATGTCCTTCGACATGGCCGCTCCAATCTGGATTCAATGCGATGGGGAGTTCAGCCAGGCACCCAACGGGACGATCACAACTCGAAACAACGTGCTGATCCACCAGCCCGGAAAACAACTGATAGCCGACGAAGCTTTCTTTATTTTCGATCCACCGGCCGCGAATTCCAATCCGGCGACCGTGCAAACCCCAGCGCCTTCGCTATCCGACACTTCATTGATTTCGGGAGAACTGAACAAAATCGTCTGCAACGGATCTGTCGAACTGGTCTCCGGCGAACAGGTTCTGCACTGCGATCATTTGATCAAGGAAGAAAAGACCGGGATGGCACATATGTTTATGGATGATCCGGAGAATGACGTTCGAATCTACAAGATAAACAGCGATAAGACGCAGATTATCAGCGTGCTTAAAAGTCTCGACTACGACGGTAAGACCGGACTGCTCAAACCCAGCACCGACATTATTAAATTACGCGGAGAAACCGAGCCGAGCCCGAGCGTATTGATTCTGCCGTACCGCGACAAAATGCCGGCGCCGCGCGACAAGGAGAGCAGTCCGCGCCGGAAGAAAAAAACGGCAGAAACAGCCAGCGTGAACGAGAACCAAGGAAAGCCATGAAGCGAATTTGCGTCATTGCGTGTCTGATTCTGCCGGTAATTCTGCCAGCTCTGGCCAGCGCGGCCGATCCGGCGCCTGCGGCTCCACCTCTGCCCCGCTTTCCCCCGCCAACCGATGAAGATTTGCAACGCGTCTCACGGATGCCATGCAAAGTATTCCCGTGGATCGCAAAGCCGCCGGCGCTCACGGGTGGCGCGGGCGTCTCTGCCAGCGCAGATGGATCGTTGCAGCCATCCACTCCGGCGGGCACAGAGGCCCGCCCCACCACCATGTCGGGCGACATTCTTGTAAGTGAGATGGGCGAATTTGCGTTCACCGATGGGCCGCAGCCGTGCAAGCAATTGCTGACCTTAAACAAGCAAGTCGAGATCGAGCAGATTGCGACCAAATCGGTTATGCGCGCGGAAAAATTCAACATTGTCATCGATCAGGCCAGTGGCAATACCGATCTGATTAAGGCCCAAGGCGGCGTCCAATTCGTCCAACCGCCCGATCAGAAAGGCCTCGCTGAGTTTCTAACACGCGAGACGAAATTTGGTCCGAGTGGCGAGCCGTTGATTGACTTGACCACCCTCGAAGGCAATCGGAGCACACACACAAAGGCCACCGTGTGGCAGGGTCCGAACGTCATCGAAGCAGAAAGAATTGTCAACGATGGCCGCTTCAATACGTTTCGCGCGATGGGCAATCCCGCGGCGGTGATGACGTCCGCCGACGCCGGAAACAAATCACTTGGCGCGGCTCCCACCACGGCTCCCTTGGCCGCGCCAAAACCGCCGACCGAGGCTGTCGGCGGCAGTGGTTCGATGATGCCGGGCATCGACCTGTCGTCGGGCGGGGTAACACGCATGCAATGCGACGGCGAACTGTTCTATGAAGGCGCCGTCGGTGGCATGAAGCTGACGCGCAACGTTCTGATTCAAAAGGGCGATCCCAACGTGCCGGCCGGTCCGGCGGCGATTACGATCGCCTGCGACGACGCGAGCCTGGTCCTAGAGCAGCCGCCGATGGGACAGCCGGATGCCGCCGGGCAGCTCTTTTCCGGTACACCCAAGTTGTTAACATGCAATGGCCGCGTCGAACTCAAAACGTCTACACATACTATCCTATGCGATCGCGGTACATTCGATTTGATCCGCAACTCGTATCGGTTCGAGATGAAAAAATCGATCGACGATGTGCGCATTTATGCGAGAGACGGTCCAACGACCGGACAGCTTATGCTCTCACAGGGCAGCCTCTCCGGAAATTCAGCCAGCAACGATTTTAAACCCGCGGTGGGCATGAGATACGGAACGTGGCCGGCGGTGATTCCAACCAACCGGCCGACCCAGCCAAAAGAACCGCAGTGAACGTTTTGATCAATGCAAATTGATATATACAACGAGCAATGGTCAAATGGTCCGTTCACCCAATCCACTGGCTGACATAATTCAATCCCAATCCGATTGCCAGTGTCGCCGCGCCCGCCACATAGATCAGAAGGCTCGAACTCCATGCGTATCGACAGACTGGCGACGGGACGGCCTCTTTTGCGTGCGGTTCGCCGGCCGGTGACATGTACATGGCAACGACCACGCGCAAATAATAATAGAGCGATGCAACACTCGTTAGAATGCCCAGCGTCGCCGCCAAAACATAGCCTTGCGAAACTGCTCCGCGGAAGATCATGAATTTGGCGAAGAATCCACCGAATGGCGGCATGCCCGCCAGCGATAGCATGAACATCGTCATGCACAGCGCAATACCGGGATTCTCTTTGGAAAGGCCGGCATAGGCATCGAATGTTTCCAGCGGCTTGCCATCCTCGCGCACCAGGCTGACGACCCCGAAAGCGCCGATCGTCATTACGCCATAAACCAGGAGGTAGTATACAACTGCCTTGACATGCTCGGCCATGACCTCCGAACTTGCGTCGCCGTCACGCATCAGGAACGCCAGCAGCAGATACCCGGTGTGCGCGATGCCGGAGTACGCCAACATGCGTTTAACGCTGTTTTGGCGCATCGCCAGGATGTTTCCAACGGCCATCGTGGCCACCGCGATCCAGGATAGCAATGGTGTAAAGTCATTGTGAAATTGGTTCGCACCGAAGGTCTCGAACATCAGGCGGGCAACGACGGCAAAAGCGGCGGCCTTGACGCCGACAGCCATCAGTCCCGTTACCGCGGTCGGGGCTCCTTCGTAGACATCGGGAATCCAAAAATGGAATGGCGTCGCACCGATTTTGAAGAACGCGCCGACAAAAATGAACCCCATGCTCAGAAAGATGAAACTTTCACGACTCGATTCGATCGGATTTGACATCTGTAGTGCCTGGAACGCTTCGTTGGGCGTGAGGCTTACACTGCCAAACGCGCCATAGTAGAAAGCGATGCCCATCAGCATGAACGCCGTGCTGAATGCGCCCAATACCAAATATTTAATGCCGGCCTCGTTGGAGAAAATGCTCTCGCGAGAACTCCCTGTTAGGATGTAAGTCGCGATCGACATGATCTCGAGACTGACGATCAGCGTTAGGAAATCGTGCGAGACTGCCAACAGCATCATGCCGGCCACCGCCAGCAACGTGAGGCCGTAGTATTCGCCGGTCGAAATCGTGGAGTCTTCGTCGACAGCCGGCGGCGAACAAAGGATCGATAAGCCTCCGGCCACGCAGGCAATAATCCAGATCGCGAGTCCGAAATGATCGAGACAGAATGCGCCGCCGAGGATCAACGATTTTGCGTTCAGTGCGGCAGCGTTTAGGTCGCGGAACCAAACTGTGGTGACTTCCGGTGCAACCGTGGACTGGATCGATGCAATCAGACCAAGAACGACACCGGTCAGCGCGGCCCACGGCAGAATGTAACGGTCCTTGTGGGACAGCGCCAAGTCCAGGAAAACAACGATCAATGAGGCGCCAAGCACCACGCCAATCGGCGTCAAACGGCCTAAATCTGACCAGTCGATGTTGGACATGCTTTAGTTTCCAGACTCCTCGAATGCACTCCCATGGCCTATGGCCGACAGCGCAGTCCGGCTCCCCTCCCTTTGCAGGGGAGGGGCTGGGGGCGGGGTCGTTTGCAGGACAAACGCATCCACCGACGGCTTTATACGACTGAAGAATGTCTCCGGCTGCACGCCCATGAAAAAGATCATCACAATAAGCGGCATCAAAACGGCCACTTCGCGACCGCTCAAATCCGGCAGGTGCTTGTTCGACTCACGGACCACCCGGCCGAAGAAAACGCGCTTAACCATGTAAAGCATGTAGACGGCACCGAGCACGACGCCGGTTGCCCCCCAGAAGCCGTACCAGGGATTGCTATTGAAAGCGCCCAATAAGCAAGAGAATTCGCCGACAAAACCATTGGTCAGCGGCAAACCGATCGACGAAAGCGTTACGATCATGAAGAACACGCTGTAGATTGGAACGATTTTGGAGATACCGCTGAAGTAGGCGATTTCGCGCGTATGTGTGCGCTCATAGAGCATACCGACCAGAAGGAACAGCGCACCGGTCGATACGCCGTGATTAAGCATCTGATAGACGCCACCGTAAATCCCCGCCTTTTGCATGCTAAAAATGCCCAGCATACACATCCCCATGTGAGCGACGGAACTGTAGGCAATCAACTTTTTGATGTCCTTCTGCGCAAAGGCCATCATCGAACCATAAATGATGCCGATCAGGCAAAGACTGATTAGCACCGGTGGCACGACTAATGTGAAGGGCCAATGGAAAGCGGTTACCCAATGCGTCGAATATTGATCCGTGGCAATCGGAAAGAACGGCATTACGATCCGATAGAATCCATAGCCACCCATCTTCAGTAGGATTGACGCCAGTATCACCGAACCGGGAGTCGGCGCCTGTACGTGCGCGTCCGGCAGCCACGTATGGACCGGGAAAAGCGGCACCTTGATAGCAAACGCCAAAGCGAAGGCCCAAAAACACCAGAATTCCGCTCTACGTGTCAGAACGATGTTTCCACCGTGATCAGTTATCCGCGCAGCGCTGAGTTTCTCGGTCAAACCGGCAATGGAAAAATCCGTGGCGCCCGTCTTGTAGTACACGAACAGAATGGCAATGAACATCAACAGGCTGCCGAACGCGGTATAGATGATAAACTTGGTCGTCGCGTAAATCTTCTCGTCGCCACCCCAAATGCCGATGATGAGGTACATTGGAATAAGGCTGGCTTCGAAGAATACATAGAACAGGAACAGATCGGTCGCGGCGAAGACGCCGATCATCGCAGTCTCCAGCAACAACAACGCGATGTAGAATTCCTTCTGCCGGTCGTGAATGTAATTCCACGCGCCCAGAATCGCGATGGGAGTGATAAACGTCGTGAGCAAAACCAGCATCAAACTGACGCCGTCGATGCCGAGGTTATAATTGATGTTTAAGCCGGCGATCTCGATCCACTTGTGCGTCTCAACAAATTGAAACGTATTCCCAGTGGCTTCGAAGTCTTCCCACAGTTTTAGCGAGAAAATGAACGTCGCAAAGGAAGCGAGGAACGCCCAAACCTTTATCTCGCGAGCGTTCCTATCGCGCGCGATGAATAGCGGCAATGCGCCTAACAGGGGCATGACTATGAGTACGGTTAACAACATTCAATCCTTCTTCTTTCTTACTTTATTAAGTACGCCTTGGCCAACAGGTAGAACAACACACCCGCCGCGCCGTACATCATGAACGACGCGTAAGAATTCAGCAGCCCGGTTTGTACGCGGCGCAACTGTCCAGAGAATGCCGAAACCATTTTTGCCGTGCCGCGGACCACAATCGAATCGATGATCCCCACGTCGACCACCCAGTGCGTCAGTTCAGAAATAATCGTAAACGGCATAATGATCAACGCGTTGTACGTCTCGTCCACATAGAACTTGTTGAGCGAGAGGCGGTAGAATATATTGGTCTTGGCGCGTTCCGGATCGGGAATGTTCTTGCCTTTGCCGTATCGGAAGAAGGCAAGACCGATTCCGCCAAACGCCGCCATCAGCGTCGCGGCTGTGTTGATTAGATGAATATGATGATGTTCTTCGGCGCTCACCACGGCCTCAATGTTGCGAATACCAAGCTGCGATTCCGCGCCAGCCGTAAATGCAACGTGCCAGATCACGCCGCCTACAACCGAAAAAGCCGCCAGCACAATCAGCGGAATCGTCATGGATGGCGGCGATTCGTGGATATGTGCTTTGACTTCATCTTTGGCGCGATTTTCGCCGAGGAACGTCAGGCAGATCAGCCGGCATGTATAGAACGCTGTGCAAAAGGCGCCAACTGCGGCAAATATGTATAGCACGAGGTAAATGGTTTGGTGTGAATCGCCGTACCGTAACAGAGTCTCGGCCAGAATTTCATCTTTCGACCACCAGCCGGCGAATCCAGGAACTCCCGCCAAAGCGACACCGCCGATCACCATTGTCCAGAACGTCTTTGGCAGCTTCGAGCGCAGGCCTCCCATATAGCGCATGTCCTGCTCGCCAGACATTGCGTGAATCACCGAGCCCGCGCCCAGGAAGAGCAGCGCCTTGAAGAACGCATGCGTCAGAACGTGGAATATTCCCAGAGAGAAAGCGCCAACACCCAGACCCAGGAACATGTAGCCGAGCTGCGAAACAGTCGAATACGCCAGAACTTTCTTGATATCCAACTGCGTCAAGCCAATCAGCGCACTGAACAACGAGGTGCAGCCACCAACAATCGCTACCATGCGCAGAACCTCTTCGCTGAGCGAGAAAATCGAATGCAGCCGGCAGACCATGTAAACGCCAGCAGTGACCATCGTCGCGGCGTGGATTAAGGCGCTCACCGGCGTCGGGCCGGCCATGGCGTCGGGAAGCCAGACGTAAAGTGGAATCTGTGCCGACTTTCCCATCGCGCCGACGAAGAGCAGCGCGCAGGCTAATGTCAGCGCCATGCCGATGCTCCATTCAGTAAATATCTTTGAACCCATTGTGTGGCTCAGATCGAGATTACTGATGTTTTCGGGTGCTTTGAAGCCGAGCGGCGCTGACGCGCGTTCTTCGGTGATGTTTCCGTTTTTGCGCAGCAATCGCAGCGCTTCCGCGTAGTCGAGCAAGCCTGCGCCACGCGGAACTTCAACCTTTTCCTGTTCCAGACATGTCTGCTTCGTGACGTGATGCACTCCGACGCGCTTGGGGCTGGCGACAAAATTCACCGTCCCAAAGACGGCGATCAATGTAAAAATACCAAGCAGAAAACCCAGGTCGCCGATGCGATTGACCACGAACGCCTTCATGCCCGCCGCAGCATTTTTTGAATCTTCGTACCAGAACCCAATCAGCAGGTAGGAGCACAGACCCACGCCTTCCCAACCGACGAAAAGCACGATTAAATTATCGCCCAGAACCAACAGAATCATGGCGAATAAGAAAAGATTCAGGTAAGCAAAGAAGCGCGCGAGGCCCTCGTCGTGAGCCATGTATCCGGCGCTATAAATGTGGATCAGCGTTCCGATGCCGGTCACAATCATGATCATGACGGAAGACAGCGGGTCGAGCAGCATGCCAAACGAACAACTGAAATCGCCGACATGGATCCACGTCCCATAGACGACATGGAGCGCATTGCGCGTGTCCTCCGAAAGCGAGGCGCTCATGCCTTCCTTTGCGCCGGTTCCAACGTTCAACGTCGCGACGCACAAAAACGCCCAAGTGAACGCCGCAAACGCGCCAAGAATGCCGATCCAGCTCGACTCTTTCTTGCTAAACTTGCTGCCAAAAAGGCCATTGAGCAGAAAACCGATGAATGGAAACAACGGAATAAGGAAGAGCGATCGTTCGTAGAACGAACGATCGCCGATGGGCAGCAGGTGAAACAGGGTGTCGATCAATCCATGCATTGGCTTATTGGCTCATCGCTTTCATGTCGCGGGTATCAACGGTTTCACGATTGCGGAAATACGTAATAACAATTGCCAGCCCGACGGCAGCTTCGGCGGCCGCAATGGCAATGATAAACAAGGCAAAAAGCTGTCCAGTTTCGCCAGCGGTTGAATTGTGTGTTTCGTTGGCCAGGTTGACATGTGCGCGCGCGAAACTGGCAAAAACCAAATTGACGGCATTGAGCATCAATTCGATCGAGATCAGCATGATCAACACGTTACGCCGGCAGACCACACCGAATGCGCCAATGATGAAGATCAGCGTTGCCACCAGCAAGCACGAAAGAAGATTGAACTGCGGCATGAGCGCCAAAACCATGGGTCTACACCTTTTTCTTCGATAACAGGATCGCACCGAGCATCGCCACTACAATCAGAATCGACGCTAATTCGAAGGGCACCAACTGCTGTTTGAACAGCGGACCGGCAAGGCTCTCGGCCGAGCCGAAAATCGGTAAGTTTGAGTTCGGTTCGATGCGCACCTGGATTAATCCGGAGCCATTGACACTGCCTGCGACAACACGGTCGCCTTTAGCCTTCGGAATTAAATGTTGCGCGCCGGTGCTGGACGACTCGTTGACTTCCGTTTTACCTTCCGTAATCTCGCCGTCGATCTGGATTTTGTCGCCGGGCTGCACGGGGACAACGATCTCGGCCACCGTTGGCTGCTTAAAACTGTCTTCTAGTCCGGGTGTTACACCGCTCCTGGCCAAAAGCCCTATTCCTAAGCCCAGCAACAGTATTCCAACAGTGGTAATAAGATAGGGCGCGAACGCAAAATCGTCGCGCAATTCGTCCGGTTTGAGATTGATAAGCATGATGACAAACAGAAAAACCACGAGGATCGCACCACCGTACACAATCATCTGAATGGCGGCCAGAAAAGTGGCCTGCAGCATAACGAAGATCATCGTCATGCCCAGGAAAAACGGCAGCATGTAAACCACCGAATAGACCGGGTTCTTTTGCGAAACGATCAGGATCGCCGAAACAATGCAGACCGCTGCGGAAATCGCAAACATAATATCGGACGCGGACATGGCGGGAGGCGAACTCCTTACCAGCAAAAGCAAAACCCATGTTATCAATTTTCAAACGGACGTTACTTCAAGGATGGGGGCTTTCAAGTGCGAACTGAAAAACAGAATTTCAAAACACGTTGTTATGGAACAATTCCAAGGCGAACCGAGGCTGCCGAACCTGAGTAGGCTTCCGAACCATTCCAGACAACGCGAACTGGGCTGCGAAGATTCAAGCCGTCGGGGCCGGCGTCAACCTGTACACCAGTTGCGTGCTCAGTGGTCAGGGTGACGGTATTGCCGGCGATCGAGCATTCGAATCTCGCCGAATGAGCCTCTGGCTTTCGGAAAAGCGTAATGCCCCAGCAGCTACGATAACGGTCATCCGTTGTGACGAATTGGAAATGATCTGGACGGGCGCGAGAATGCTTCAGCATCTTGACTCGCACTTCCAAGGCTAGCGACGGGGGTAATCCATGCCCACAATTTTCGATGATAGCAAAATGGGGCTCGTTGCCCCAATTGCGTATTTCGTCGCGGAGCGCGAAAGCGCGCTCCAACGGAAAATACGGATCGTGGTCGCCGATAGCGATATAAATTGGCAGGTAGCTGATATTTCGGCCATAGCCCACCCCGGCATCGGCACTGGGCATACCAAAGGCTAGAATGTCCAGAGCAGCCCAATGGTCAGGAACGCGGCTACCTAAAGCCCACGTACCGTAGCCACCCATGGAACCGCCTTCCAAGTAACGGCGGTCGGGATTCACGTGGAACGTTTTTTCCATGTCCAGAATTTGTTCCCACGTATAGATCCCGCCTTGGCCAAGGTAGCCCAGCTTGCCCACAAAGGGTTTAACTTCGAAATATGTATTCTGGGCAACGCGATCGTTCTCCTGGCCGATTTGTTTCTGCGTCTCCACCAAATCAGCCTGCGCATGCTCTAGAACGTTGCGAAGCCCGCCGCCATGCAGGCTGAAAATAACGGGGTAAGTCTTATCGAGTTCGAAGTTGCCTGGCAACCGAACCTTATAAAACTGCAACGACCCGTCGCTGGGCGACTTAAATGCAATCATCAATTGATAATATCCCTGAACATAAAGCCGCCAGTCGGCCATGTCATCCCGGAGCAGAGGGTTCAGGCTGGTAATCCATTCCAGCGTATTGCGGGCCAAGCCGTCGTTGTTTTTTAGGCTGGCGATAGCGCGAGCCCATATGTCCCGCGCAGCGGATTGAAGATTCTGCAGAGATTGTTTGACCAGCGGATGATTGGCTCGTTTTTCTAGTATTGTAAGCCGCTGACAGAGAGACTCTAATTTAACGTTAGGCTGGCTTACGGTCATCTGAGCCTCAGTCACACGCCGGGCTTCGTCCAACACCCGCACTTGAACGGGTATATCTTGTTGCTTATTGGAAGACGAAAGCCGTACGAGATACCGGCGTAATCCAGAATTATCCGCGGCCGGAATAGCCCACTTCTCCGAAACCGCACCACATTGAGCTTCCAGGCGGTAAGGAAGTGGAGAAAAAACTGATACCTCCACCTCCGCAGTGTCCTCCGCCGTCCAGATTCGATCCTTGGCGCAGGTAAGCGTCACTGTTGGCCTCGGCGGCGGTCCGAGGAGCAGTTTATTCATCGACCCAGGCATAGGCACCCCGCCGGCCGCCCCCTTTCCCCAGTACAGCTCTTTGCGCGCCTTTCCGCTGCCTACGTTGAGCTGCATCGCCATGCCAAAGATGGGCGTAAAACCGGCGCCTGTGTGAAATTCGGCCCAGGGAAGCGTGATCTGGTAGACGGTTTGATGCACCGTCTCGTCTCGCGTGATGCGAGGGCCCAGACGCGGCATGGCACCATCGGGGTTTCCAGCGCCTCCATTATACACTTTTCCAAGATGGTGCGCCCATGCTTGCGGACCCGTATCTGTTAACGCGAAAGCAATGATACCATCGTCCAAGTTGACCATGCGGGTATCGGCCGGAAGCGTACCCGATCCGTCACCTCGCGCGTCGATGGCTACTTGGATACTGTCCCCGTCGAAAATCCCTCCTCCCGTTTGGTGGTTCTCGTGTACCGATTCTTGTACAACGACATTTAATAGAATTGCATGATCGCTTACAGCCACCCAGCCCTTGGCCGAGGTCGGACAACCCTGGTCGGCAATTGTAAACGTTGGAACACTACTGTCCCACTCTCCATTCCAATCGTCCACCCAGGGTACTATCGGCAGGTTTGGATCCGGTAAATCCACAGGCAGCGAAACCATGGTGAAGTGGGCTTCTCCGTCCGGCGTCTCTCGATAACCAATATCATCATGAGGAGTACAGCCTGACATGAAGATAATCGATAGACACAGTACAACCAAAACAAAAGCTGTCATGGGGCCTCCAATGGTATGTTTGAAACAGCTCGTATTTGTTTGTAATTCCGTACAGCTTATCTGTCAATACTTGGCAGACTGCTCAATCAACACGAAATCTTCCAGAATCGCGGTGGAAAAAATGCACATCAAACGTAATGTTGCCAGCGGAAAATCAGAAACACGAATCTTAGGCGCAGTTTAGTGCTGGCGTATGTAGTAAGAATGTGGCATAAAAGCACGTCCATCACGGAAAGGCCAGGAGGTATTCTTTGCCCATGAAGCAGACCAAGCGGGTGCCATGCTTTGTCTTCCTCTGGACACTTGGTGCCCTTGCAATGGGGTCTTTCGCCGGTGACGAGAAGCCCACGGAAGAACCAAAGAAAGAAGATGCGCCTCAGAAGAAGTCGTGGCGCCAACTGAAGCCCGACCGGTTGATCGCCGATAATGCATTTATTTATATCTCGACGCCGGATTTTGTACGTTCCAAGAACGCCTTCAACCGCACAGCCTTCCGCGCGCTCTTGCTGGAGGACGAGGTCTTTCAGCCCATCGCCGCGACGTTCGCAAAGACCAAAGATACGTTCGTCAAAGGCGACGGAACTCGTAGTGAATTGGAAATTCGCCGGCGCAATGACGATGCTGTGCTTCTGCAGAAAGTGGCCCCGTACCTGGATGGCCAAGTCGCCGTGGCAGTGGAACCGGGCGTCGATGGGTATCTCCCCAGGTTTTTACTCGTGGCCAGTATGCCGCCGGGAGACGCCGGCGACGAGCGACAGCGCATTTTGGAAGAGATCTTCGAACGGCACCGCTACAACCAGACAACCGATCCTCGCTTTCATGATTTCGACGATAAGGTCGGCACCTACGATATCCATCGCATTGAAAACGCAGACTTGGGACTTAATGAAACATGGGCGTTCGTTGAAAACCTCTTTATTTACGGCCGAGGCAAGAAGATCGTCGAAAACGCCATTTTGCGCTATGCCACCCAGAATGGAGCTGGAACGCTGTCTCTGCACAATGGCTATCTGAATGCGTACAAAGAGGTAGGCCGCGACGAACGCGGCGATGCTCTTCTGTACATCCAGATCGATGCCAGCACAATTCTAAACGATCTCTTGAATCAAGCCGGTCCCTTCCGAGAAATGGTTTCTTTAATGGGCGGGGAAGCTATGCGTCCACAATTGGCTATCGGTATGCAAGTTGGTGATGGAGAGAACGCCCCCATTCGAGAGAAGATTCTGATCCGCACGCCAAAGGGTTCGCAATCCAAGGCCGTGGAACCTTGCCGGGCGGTAACAGCTCGCTTCACACCCAGCGACACCCTCTTTTTCAGCGCGGGCACTGTCAACTTGAAAGACGACTACAAATCGATCCTCGACGGTCTAAGTTACGCATGCAGATCGCAGGGCCACGAATCGACCATGGCTCAGCAGTTGCGCGCGGCATTGCAGGTACAGTCTGACGAAGAAATCGCGGCAAAACTCGAGCTATTCAAAGGCGAGATGTCAGCCATGGTTGAATACATTCCCAAGCCGAATCTTAAGATGGAAAGTACCGCTGAACTTCTGCAAGCCTTCAGTACTGTATTTGCGGTCGAACTCGACCGCGAGAACGCCGTCGGCGAAGCTGCATTCAGGGCACTGATGCAGAATATCGAAAACGCCACGGGCCAGATCTATCTGACAACGAACTTCAAGGTCGGTGGAATCGACACCCAGATTCACTACCAGAAGGGAGCGATGCCACGCGAAGAAAAGACGGGACAGGCTCCGCTGGGCTTCTTCGCCAATTTGTTTGCGCCTGTGGATGCGAAGGCGCTGCCATTCTTTACCGCCTATGCGCGATTCGATTTGGACATCGAAGCAGGCGCCCAACCACGCAAATTCGTGCTTTTCTCCGACAGCATCGACTCGTTGAGAAAATCGCTCCAACAAATCCAAAATCCTCGTTCGTCGCTGACGGAAGAAAAGAAATTCAAGGCCATGGTGAAGTCGTTCCGGGAGTCGCTGTGCCAGATCAATTACCTGGACCTCAATCGGGTCGTCGACGCTTATACAACGATGCTGCCCATGCTCGCCAAAACCGGCGCCGTCAGCCGCGAGCAGATCGGCGAGCTCCCCAGTCCCAATATTCTGAACCAACATCTGTTTCCGATGGGTTGGGCCGAGTCGATTCTGACGGAACCGGAAGGCAAATTGATTGAGATTTCGTCGCCCACCGGCAACCTGACTCTGATTGGCCTGGTTGTTTCCGTTGCTTACCCAGCGATAAACGAAAAGCAGAAAAAAGCAGTGTCAGACGAAGTAGACGACAAGTTCAAACACATCGCGCTTGGATTGCAGCTCTATGCGGCCGACTTCGATCGATATCCGCTCCAGCTTTCGGATTTGCATCCGATTTACGACAAAACCGACCTGCGTATTTTCGAATCGTCCTTTAAGCGCCGCAACGTTAGTAATTCGCAGGACATCGACAATCCGGAACTGACGAACCTTGTCTATGTGCCGAACAAATCGTTGCAGGATCTCGGCAAAGACATTCTTCTCTACGAAAAAGAACCGACCAAGCTGGTGAAATCGGCCGATGGCAGCAAACTGCTGTTCCATGTGTTAACGGTCGATGGAAAGATATCGCA